>Ga0247665_1000006_pt1 | contig 45720 bp, 60 predicted proteins | sample CNK06_metaG_FD_182716 | JGI IMG/M metagenome (GOLD analysis project Ga0247665, IMG submission 182716) | Soil microbial communities from Purdue University Martell Research Forest, Indiana, United States - CNK06 | ecosystem: Environmental > Terrestrial > Soil > Temperate forest > Bulk soil... | reverse complement strand
TGAGCTTCGCGCGCCCCGGCAGCGTGCTCGCATGGCTACTCGACGACGAGTTCTGCCCGTCGATCGAAGGGCGCGACAAGGTGTACGCGTCGAGCTCCGAGCGGAAGCGACAGCTCCAGAACCGCGCATGGACCATTACGGGCTTCGTGGGCGGCGAGCCGGTGAAGACGCTGCGCCCAGCCCCGGACGACCCGATGCCGGACGAGATCGCCGAGGTGACGATGTGCAAGGGGTCGGAGCACAGCCAGCGGTCGATCTGGTACGAGCCTGCGATCGTCGAGAGGTTGCTGGCCGTCTGGCCTGAGCCGCTGAAGGTTGCACAACGGAAGGCGGATGCCGCGAGTCGCGAGGTAATGCGCGCAGCCGCTGCGGCGTGGGAGCGGACGATGGGGCGCGTCGCGTGAACCGGCCGCACCAGTCGAAGGCGGAACTCGCCATGCGCAAGGCGGTGAAGCTGCGGCCGGCGTCGGGCGGAGAGCGGTTCGCGGCGGCGAAGCGGGCGATGGGTGTGCGGCCGAAGCGGCCCAAGGCTTGACTCCGGCCCGGCCCGCGGCGTAGACCGTCGGCCATGGCAGAGCCGGAAGTCGAGACCGACGCGACCGTAACGACCGAGACGGGCACCGAGCCGAGCGGTCTCAAGTTCACGGACGAGAGCGCGCGGGATGCGGTGTTCGATGCTGCGTTCGCCGAGCTCGACGATGGCCAGGACGCGGCGCCGGCTGAGGGCAACGAAGACCCGGGCGACGCGCAACCGGACGAGCCTGCGCACGAGGAGCCCGCGCCCGCCAAGGCGGCTGCGGCGCCCGCGCCCAAGGCCGGCGAGCCCGACGAAGCGATGGAGCGCGCGCTGCTCGCGCTGCGCTACTCGGGCGTCCCGAGCGAGATCATCAAGACCACCCCCCGGGACCAGTTGATCGCCTGGGGGACTGAGGCCGCCGCGAGGCGGGCAAAGACGGAGGCCGCGCTCGAAGAGAGAGCCACGGAGCTTCGCGAACTGAAGGAGCGGACGACGAAGGCACCCGATGCGCAGGCGAGTCCCGCCGCCGCACCGGACTGGAGTCCGCATCTGAAGGCACTCGCAGAGACGCTCGGGCTCGAACCGGAAGCAGCGAAGGCAGCCTTCGGGCCCGTGCTCGATGCGGTCTACAAGCAGGCGACCGGCGCGCTTGAGGGCAGGGTGTCGCAGACCGAAGCGACGGCCGCCCAGGTGGCGCGCGAACAGGGCCAGCGAACGATCAGCGAGCAGATGCGACGGCTGGAAGCGACGTACCCGAACGCGGGGCTCGCGAAGGATCCAGACCTTCGATCCAAGGTGCAGGAGAAGGCGCTCGCGCTCTACAAGACGGGCGAGTACGGGGACGCGGACAGCATCTTCAACGATGCGGCTGCGATCCTGCGACTCAGCGAGCGTGGCGTTCCCGCCGAGAAGCGGCGCAACGGCGTGTCGTCTTCGCAGACGGAGCGTCCGCGCGCGGGCGATCTCAGCGAGGACGACGGCTTCCTTGCGGCCATGGATCGAGTGGAAGCTGGAGACCTTCGCGGCGCCTACGACATCGGGTCACGGATCAAGCCCCCGCCGCCGCGCACGACGAAGCGACGCTAGAAGCTCAACGTAGCTGACGGCGTTCGCAGCACGCCTAGCCCACGGAGGAATCCATGGCTGGTGGCATGCCGCTCGACAATCTCGTTGACCTGTTCAACGCGACGTCGCAAGCGATCCTCACGCCCGAGAACTGGATCATCAACGAGCCCCAGTTCCGGACCACGCTCCTGCGCCAGATCATGAAGGCGCACGACATGATCGAGCAAGTCCAAGGGGGCGACTCGATCTCTGACTTCATCTACTTCGACGAGTCGAGCACGTACGCCGACTACGAAGTGAACGAGGTCTTCACTCCTCACCTCGACAACCACCTGACGAGCTGGTCTATCCCCTGGCGCTTCACGAAGGTTGACCTCTCCTTCGCCAAGCAGGAGAAGGGTCTCCAGAACGTCGGGCAGTTGAACCGTGGCGCGCGCGCCATGGTGTTCAAGCGGATCATCTACGCGAAGTGGATGAACGCCTTCACGTCGCTGAACAACGGGTTCGAGCGCGGGCTCTTCGCCCAGCCGAACGCGACGACGATGGAAGCGACCGGCGGCAAGACGCCGTACTCGGTGTTCGTCACCATCCACCAGTTTGGTGCGACTGCTGGGTCGAAGCCCACGGCGACCGTGCCGCCGGGCTTCACGACGATCCAGCAGATCAACCCGACGACCCAGGCTCGGTGGCGCAACCCGGTCGAGTTCTACACGGACATCCTGCCCACGACCACGACTCGGTGGACCGGCTGGACGGCCATGATGAAGCTCTACACCCGCCTCGCCTTCGAGGACCTCGTGATCCATCCGGAGTACGGGGAACCGCAGGAGCCGGACGGCTTCATCATGACGTCGGTGCGGGGTCTCGCGCTGATCCAGGCGAACATCGCGCCCACGGGCGACTTCCTGCGCAGCAAGGTCTACGACCCTGGCGTTGCGGTGAAGACCGGGCCTGGCCTCGGCTTCAGCTACCAGGGCGTGCCCATCCGCTACGTCGAGAAGATGGACACGGCCGAGGTGTGGCCTGGCTCGTCCGGGACGGTGTTCGCGGGCGAGTTCGACTCGACCACGACGGAGAGCGGCGCTGCGACGAACAACCCGGACCAGAACGGTCCGCGCTTCGTCTTCATCGTGCCGAAGTACTACAACAAGGTCGTGCACTCGGAGCACTTCCTGGAGCAGGAGCCGGCGATCACGCCGCCGTACCAGCCGTTCAACCGGATCATCTACTTCGACAACTGGCACAACAACTGTTGCCGAAGCCGCCAGCGTGCTGGCGGAGTGGTGGCCCCGAACGGTTCGGTGGCCGAAGCAACCTACACTGCGGCGGGCATCTAGCCAGAAGGAGCTGATTCCATGACCAACATTCAGAGTCAGTACGGCTGGCAAGGGCCCGACCCGATCGACATCCTCGTCACGAATCGCACGGGCTCGGACGTTGCGGTCGGTGACGTCGAGCGTCTCGACAACACGAGGGTCGATGCCGCGAGCACGACCAACTCGCCGGGCGCAAGCACGGCGGGGCTGGCGAACATCGTGGTTCCTCTGCTCGGGGACGCGCGTGGGCACTACCTTTCCACGGGCATCTTCGGGGTAGTGCAGCAGGTCGCCGTGGACGACAACACGTCGCCGATTCGCTTCCGCCTGCGTGGCGCCTGCGACGCGGTGTCGGTCGAGACCACGGTGGTGCTCGCCACCTTCATCGGCGTCATCGAGACGGCGAAGGAGTACGTGGCCATCGCCACCAGCGTGACGAACGCGACCGACGCGGCTGTGCCGCACAAAGTCGTGTTCATTCCGTTGACCGCGCGCACGGGCGCCGGGCTGACGGACGGCTGGTGGGACGGCATTAATGGCTTCGGCACGATCTCGTCCATCAAGGGTCTGACCTAGGGCGTCGTCGCCCGCGATGGGAAGTCCAGGCTCGCCGGGAGTTGACCCTGGCGAGCCTGGCTCGTTTCGGTAGGCTCGTCGGCATGATCCGAACGACCTGGCTTCTCTGGCGCCTCCTGCGCGAGCTGCACATCGACACTCCGCCGGGGTCGCTGCATCGGCGCGCGTGCGAACTCCGCATCATCGTCGAGCCGATGTCGAGCTACGAAGGTCGCTGCCTGCTCGCGGAGAAGATGGGGCTTCCGCGCCCACCGCGCGACTCGATGTACGAGGTGAGCTACTGGCCGGTGGCGGGGCAGCCGTGCGCGACGCAGCGTGGCGTGACGCTGGCGCAGGCGCTGAAGCGGGCGCTCTCGGTCGGCTTCCCTGCGGCGTTGTCCTGAGCGGCGCGCGCGGGTAGCCTCGCGCGCATGGTGACGGAGACCCGCCCGACCCACACGGAGCTCGTGCTCTTCCTGAGGCTGCGCGGGTGGTTCGGGCACGGGAACGAGTGGCGGCACCGCGGCGTGACCGGCGTGTGGCCGTTCGCGGACGCGCTGCGGCTCCAGGACGAGACCGACGGTGGGATGCAAGACGCGGCGTGCAACAGCCTGCGCGGTGCGCAGTTGGAGGCGTGATGACATCTAGCCCGCTCACCGTGCAGCTCTGCGAGCAGATCATAGAGCGCGAGCTCGGCGCCACGCCGAAGAGCCCGCTGGAGACTCGCGAGTTCGTGGACCAGGCCGGGCATCACCTGGTGTCGATGCACTCGTGGAAGTGGCTGGAGGGGCGCATGGCGCGGCTGCGGAGCCGGGTCGTCATCTCGACGACGGGCGCGACGTGGACTGAGGCGACGCGCACGCTGACCCAAACTGGCCTGTTCGCGGACTACGACTTCCTCTCGGGCGACGTGTTCCAGCTTACGAGCGGGACGGGCGCCACGGTCGCCTACTACGAGATCGAGTCACGCACGAGCGACGATGCGATCGTGCTGGCGCGTTCGATCGGGAGCGCGGCCGACGGGCAGACGGACATCATCGGCGTAATGCCGAACGACCAGGTCGAGCTGCCGAGCGACTTCGACTTGCAGCGGATCACGGCGTACGCGGCGTCGAACGGACTCGTGGCCGCGCTGAGCATGCGCGGCACGCAGACGTTCCTGGACTCGCGCGTGACCAACGTCGGCATGCAGACGTTCTCGTTCTGGGCGATCTTCAACTACGTGCACGCGAGCACGACTGACGGGCGCCTGATTCCGCGCATGGAGCACTGGCCGAGCTCGGGCGACGGTACCGAGCAGTTCACGATCTTCTATCGCGCTGGCTGGGCGACGCCCGAGGACGACGGGACGCCGCTGCCGCTCCCGATGAGCGGGTGGCTGAACGCGCTCTACATCGAGATCCTGAAGGCGTTCGCGGTCGGAACGGAGGAGAAGGACATCGCGCCGATCTCGACGCGCCTGGCGCTGATCGAGGCGGGGCCTGTGTTCCGCGTTGCGCGTGAGCGCGACTCGATCCTGATGCCGTCGCTCGGCGCGCTACAGAACGGATGGCTGATGGATCCCGAGGCTGGCTACGTGTCAAGGTTCAACCGTGGGCAAAATGTCGCCCCCATGCCGTGACGAAGAAGCCCATTCAGTGGCCTTATGCCGGAAGATCCGACGCTTCCGCGCTGCACGCTCAGCCTGAGCTGACGACGCGGAGCGCGCGCAACGTGCGCGTGCGTGACCCGATCCTCGGGCGCATGCGTGGTGCGCAGCGCGCTGGGCTGTCGAAGTTCTGCCCGGCGGCGATCGGCAGCGGGAAGATCAAGGCGTTGTGCAGCACCGCGACCGACGATCGGAAGATCGCCTACTCGTTCACGGCCGGGCAGGAGACTACGCCGTGGAGCCAGCAGACACCTTCCAAGTCGAACTGCATCGCGGGTCGCACGGACCGGAGCGGAAACGTGTACGCGCTCGACGGTGCGGCTGGCATCGCGAAGTTCAACAGCGCCGGGCGCCTCGTGATGAAGATCGCGCTGCCGGTCGCGGACAAGGCGCATGTGGTGCGCGCGCTGTGGGTGGACGAGTCGGACCGCATCTTCGCCGGCGTGAGCGAGGGTGGCGACGTGCGCACGGCCAAGGTGTTCTGCGTGCTGCAACGCCCGGCGCCTGGCACAGAGGTCGATGATCCGAACCAGTATCAGGTGCTCTGGGAGCTGACGCCTGGCGCGTATACCGAGAGCCTGAGGGTGTACCGCGCGAGCCAGCTCTACGCGGCGCACAACTACCCGCTGGAGAACCGCGCGCGCGTGCTCGTGTACGAGAACCTCGCGCTGCAAGCGGAGGAAACGGCACGGATCGACCACATCGCGTACCCGGTGTCGGACATGACGCTCGGCGCGGATGGGAGCGTCTACTGCTCGTCGCCTGATGCGCAGCGGAGCGTAGTGGACACCGGGCCGAGGCTCGGCGACCCGAGCGTGGCCAAGAGCGCGTTCACGCACCCGCCGCTCGTCGGGTGGCTGCCTACGGACGGGGCTGCGGCCGGCGACTTCGTCATCGGCTCGTGGTTCGACGGGGACGATCCTGACTCACTCGGCGAGGCGGACGTTGAGGACGGCGAGCTCGAAGACGGCAAGGAAGTCCTCCGCTGGCGCGACAAGAGTGGGAACGGCCGGCACTACTACGCGGGCAGCCTGGAGGTCGTCGGCGAGACCGGGCCCGAGTACAGGAAGCGTGGCATCGCTGGCCGGCCGTGCCTCTTCTTCCGGAACGTCGGCAGCTTCAAGAACAGTCTGGTATCGGTCGGGAACGCATCGGTCGAGGCGGTGCTCGCGTCGCAGCAGAGGACGCCGGTGCCTGGCTACACGGGCGGCATGTGGTGCATGTTCCTCGTGTTCCGGCCTACGCAGGACGACGACGCGACGACGCCGAGCCCGCGCACGCTGTGGGCGATGAAGAACGAGGCGGGCGGCGGCGCGAGCGATCACGTCCTCTTCGTGAACCGCGACTGCGGCGCTGTGGTCCCGGGCGTCTACTCCAAAGGGAACGTCAGCTACTACGCGACGACGGACAACACGGGCGACGCTGGGCAGTGCGCGGGGCCGACGCCGCAAGCGCTCGCGTTCCCATTCAAGGACTTCGGTACGCCGGACGTAGCGGGCGCGGTCATCGTGACGGTGCTGTGGGACGGTGGCGTGCAGCCGAACGACACGACGAAGACACGATGCCTGTTCCGCGTGAACGGGCGGCCGGTCGATCGCTTCGAGGGGCTCGCGTTCGAGACGACGCAACCGAGTTGGCTCGGCGCGGCGCCAACGACGATCTTCGCGACCGGGATGGACATCGCGCGGCGCTTCCAGGGCGAGCTCGCCGAGAAGATCGTGATCTGGCGCAAGGACCCGACGAGCACGACCGAGCCGAAGGTGCTGAGCTACGACGCCTTCGAGAAGGGCACCGCGGACACGGCGCAGACCGACAACAGCGTGACGCGGATCGAGGCGTACCTCGCGTACAAGTGGGGCCTCGGTCAGATCCTGCGCAACAACGAGGGCGCAGAGGTTGGGTTCGGGAATTTCACGCACTTCTACGCGCGGAACAACATCACGTTCGGGGCCGGGAACGCGCGCGTCGGTGGGCCGCCGAAGCCTGGGGTGGGCGGCCTGTACGCGCCGTTCGGGCAGCTACTGAACACGTTCGCGCTGGTGTCGAAGCACGACAGCCAAGGCGTGCTCCAGTGGGTCTGGAACTGGTGTACGCACGACGACACGACGGCGGCGGGCGGGGTTGGCTACGCGGTCGAGGCGCGCACGATCGACGGGGTGACCGCGGTATGGAGCCTCGGCAGCCAACCGGCGTACTCGAACAGCTCGCTCAGCGCGTCCACGATCGACGTGCGCAAGGTGATCGACCAGGGCGCGGACTTCAGCGGGCTCGCGGCGGACGGCGCGTGGAAACACTCATGGGCGGGCGGCGCCGAGCTCACGTACTTCCGGCCGAAGGTCAGGGCGGACAAGTTCGGGAACCTGTTCGTGCCGGGCCACAACACCGGGGCCGGTACGATTCGCACGCTGACTGTGCTGGAGCTAGCGCCGAGTGCAGGGCTCGCGGTCGTGCTCTCCGAGGTGCTGCTGCCGAGCGGCTCATCGCTCGCGTTCGCCGTGGCGCTGCCGCCGGACGAGCTCGTGCCGGACTACCGCACGGATCTGACCGTGAAGGTCGCGGACGTCGCCTACCTCTTCGCGGCGACGAAGGAAGCGGCTGATCCCGACAGCGTGTGGAAGGTTCAGCTCGTGTCCGTGGCGTCGGTCGCGAGCGGGAGCCCGCGCACGGTCGTGACGCTCGCGGTGGTGGAGGACGACATCAAGACGCTGGACGAGGTTGGCGTGACCGTGCCGAGCGGCGGCAGCGGCGCGGTGGACGCGACGAGCCAGTACGTGAGCGCGTTCCAGGCTGACCGCGAGATCGTCGTGGTGGACGGCCTCGGGTACAAGGCGTACAGCCTGCTCGATGGGACCGTGAGCACGCTGGAGGCGACGAGTGCGGGCGAGATCCCGCCGCGGGCGAAGCTCGGGTGCATGTGGCGGCACCGGCTGGTGCTCGCGCGCATGGCGGACAAGCCGGGGCGCTACGCGGCGAGCGCGATCGGAGACATCCGCGACTGGAACTTCCGCCCGCCGGTGTCGCTCTCGACGCAGGCGTTCGACGCGAGCCTGACGCGCGCGGGCGAGGTCGAGGACTCGATTGTTGCGCTGATCCCGTACTCGGATGACCTGCTGTTCGTGCTCGGCGAGAGCCGCATCCTGCGCTTGACGGGCGACCCAATGGACGGCGGGCAGATCGACAAGGTGTCGGACGACATCGGCGGCACGTTCGGGCTGAGCTGGTGCAAGGACGCGGCTGGACGTGCGTTCTTCTTCGGGAACCCGCCTGGGCTGTACCTGCTCGACCCGCAGGCTGGGCCGCAGAGCTTGACGCGCTACACGATCGAGGAGACCGAGCTCGCAGAAATCGACTTCTCGACGCACCGGATCGAGCTCGCGTGGGATCCGATCCAGAAGGGCGTCGCGATCTACCAAGTGCCTCACGGGGCGGGCGGGACGATCGTCAACTCGTGGTTTTACGAGGAGAAGACGCACGCGCTCGTCAAGGGCGGGGCGATCTGGACCGACCGCGCGGGCAGCGCGAGCGTGCAGGCGACGGCGTCGAGCTTCCTCGCGGGCGACTCGACGCGCGGGCTCCTGATCGGCTGCGAGGACGGCTACGTGCGGATGGTGGACCCGGCAGCGAAGGACGACGACGGCGTTCCGATTGACTCCTTCGTTCTCATCGGGCCGATCAACCGCGGCGCTTCGATGCTGGAGCACCGGCTGAACTCGACGCAGGTCGTGCTTGCGGACGATCGGCAGGGGGCGCACCTGGAGATCTTCGGGAGCGAAGATGGCGTGCAACTGGGGCCCATCTTGGCGTCAACTGACCTGCGGCCAGGGCTCAACAACCCGTTCCGCGCGCGGGCGCGCTCGGCGAACTTGTTCCTGCGGATCCGCTCTGCGTTGGCGGGCCGCTCGTGGGCGTTCGAGCGGGCGGAGGCGGATCTCGTGGCTGTGGGCTCACAGTTCAACCGGACCAGTTAGGCTGAGCCCATGGCCGAGCAGTGGACCAGTCGCGGCGATCGATACAGGTCGCTAGTGCAGGAGCAAGCCGAGAAGATTTGGCGGTCACTTGAGGACGCCATCTGGGCCGATCCGAAGCCGTGCGCTTGCGACAACCAGCACGCGCTCGGTGCTGACGGAGAGTGGCGCTGCTCGTTCTGCCAGAAGGTCGTCGCACTGTCGGCTGTAGCTAGAACGCTGCGGAACGCTCGGGCGGCGGAGGCGACCGATCCGCGGCACCGTTGGTGCGTGAAGCACGACGAGCCTCTCTGGGACGAAGGTGGTGGCCCTGGCCCGTTCTCCGTGTGCCAGAGGTGCTACGAAGGTGGCTAGCCTTCCGCGCGCAGGTCGCAACGCCGCCGCATCGGCCAGCCGGCTGCTCGGCAACCGAGACCCTCGGCACGGGCGCAACGCGCGCGCGACGCTGACGACGGGCGACGAGGACGAGACGACGATCCAGCGCAACAACGCTGGGCGCTCGCGGGTCGCGGCGCTCGATGGAATCGCGCCGCTCGTGCTCGATGGGCTGACGCTGGAGGACGTCGGCAAGCGGCTCAACCTCGTGGTGCGGTTGCTTCAGGGCAAGTGAGGCCGGACGTCGTCCTCGTCTCCGGGCCGTGCCGCTCGGGGAGTGCCGCCGTCGCCGAGGTCGTCCACGTTCTCGGGTGGCCGATGGGGAGCACGTTCTTGGCGCCTGTGGCTCCGGACTTCCGCTTCGACTGGGAGGATGCCGAGCTGACACTTCGCATGGGCGCGAGCGTCATGTGTGGGCGCGACCCGCTCGACCTCTTCGACTTCCACAGCTACGTCAAGGCGCGGCTTGAGCACTCCAAGGCGTTCTGCGTGACCGGCCAGCGCTTCGGGATGAAGAGTGGGCTCTTCTGCATCGGCGCGACGATGGGCCGAATCGAGTGCGAACTCGCGGCCATGCGCCTCCGGCTCTTCGTCATCGCCGTGCGCCGGCCGAAGGAGGCCGTGGAGGCGTCAATCGCGCGCCAGCCTGGCGCCTCGGTGATGCGCCGGTGGAACGCGGCGATCGAGGAGAGCGGCCCGCACCCCTACGACTACGAGATCGACTACGACCGCCTGGTGCGGTTTCCGAGCTCTGAGGTGGCCCTACTTGCGGCGCGGCTCGGGGTTGACGATCCTGTGGCGGTGTCCGAGGCAGCCATCAGGGTCGTCATTCCGCGGAGCTAGGCCATGCCGATCTGGGCAGCGGCGATCGGTGCCGGTACGAGTCTCTTCGCTGGCTCACAGGCGAAGAAGAGCGAGGCGCAAGCGCGCAAGCTGGCTGAGGGCGAGAAGCAGAACGCGCTCGGCTTCCTCGATCAGGCTGGCTCGATGGACGCGCTCTTCCAGGCGCTCCAGGAGGCTCAGCTAAAGAGCGGGCAGAAGAAGGAGCTCGGCGCGTTCGCGGGCGCGAAGAAGGCGACGGAGCTCGGCGCGACGAACGCGCGTCAGACGATCCTGAACCGAGGCGCGCAGGATCAGGCGAAGCTAACGCAGGGGCTCATCGGGCGCGGGTTGATCGGAACGAGCGCGGGGACTGGCGCCGCGATGGACCTCGGCGGCCAGGTGAACCAGCAACTCGCCGACATCGATCAGCAGCTCGCGGCTGCGATGGCGAACCTCGGGCTCGCGGAGGGACAGACCGAGATGCGCCAAGCGGGCGACCTCGCGTCCCTGATCGGGCGCGGGCAGGACTTCCAGCGACAGCTCGGCGTCTTGCGCACGGACTTCGCGCCTTCAAAGGTGAAGAAGACGCCTGGCGCTACGTCGGCACCGGCACCCCAAGTGCCGCGCTTCTCGGGCGGATTTGGGTACAAGCCGGTCTTCAACTAGCCCATGCCGCGCGTCAGCTTCCGCGACTACATGACGCCGGGCGCGCGCCCGTGGTGGGACTACGTCGGCGATGCGGGGCAGCAGGTTGCGCAGGGATTCCGCGACGTGCATGCGGAGAAGCAGCGCGAGAGCGAGCTACAGCGCGCCGAGGCGCTGCGCGAGCGTGAACTTCAGATCCAGGAGACGCGCGCGAAGTCGCAGCTCCTGAGGGAGTCGAACACGGCGAGTGTCCTCGGCGAGCGTGAGGCGTCGAAGGCGGCCGATCGCGAGGCGGTCGTGCAGGGCTTCAAGGAGATGCAGCAGGGCGCCGACCAGCGCGCGGTGGAGGACGCGCTGCACGATTCGGTCAAGTCCGTGCAGGGCGCGCTCGGGCCGTTCGGGCTCCTGAACCCACGCTTCATTGGGAACGCGGCGAAGGGCCTCGCCGAGAGCCAACAGCGGTTCGCGCCGAAGATCGAGCTCGCGAAACGCATGAGCCCGCCCGCGGCGCGCGAGTTCCTCACGAAGGAGGCCGCGGACGAGAAGTCGCGGGTGACGGCGCGCGCCTACCAGCAGGAGGCCGAGGCGATCCTAGCGGGCGTCAAGGACGGCGTCATTGATCCCACGATGGGGAAGAGCATGACCGAGGCTCTCCAGGGTGCGATTCGCACCGGGCGCTCGCCGGGTCCGATCCATGCGCAGGTCGCGAAGGCGTACGACCTGCACAACAAGCTCCAGAAGCGGCTCGCGGGGTGGGAGGAGACCGACGCGAAGGCCGGCGAGCTCGTCGGCATGCTCCAGAAGATGGCGGACAGCGCCGAGGTGCCGTCGCTCCGGGAGAAGCTGCGGAAGAAGGTCGCCGACGCCAAGGGCGAGTGGGGCCGCACGAGGCCACAGAGCTTCCGCGAGAAGCACGACGGCGAGGAATCGCTTCGTGGGCTGGAGGCGATCCTCTTCGGTGCGCAGGCGGCGAAGGGCGAGAACCCTAGCGATCCGACGTACGTCCAGGACATGATCCCGAAGGGCTCGGCCGGGCAGGAGATCTCGAAGTCGGTCGCCGCGACCGCGCCGAACCGGACGGCGAGCACCGGCAAGGCACCGAAGTACACTGGGTCTTCTGGCGGTAGCCCAGCGGCGGGTCCGATGCAGGGACAGGACGGGACGGCCGGCGGCTACCGCCAGATCACGGCGAAGACGCGCGCGCGCGACATGCGGACGTTGCGCGGGATCGTCGCGGACGACGGCCCCAAGGTCATCCAGGAGGGCGGCGACCGTGCGGCGCTCGTCTGGCTCCTGAAGAAGGCGAGCCAGGAACTCGGGCTCGACCCGCGCGATCCCGAGCTCGTCAAGGAGGTCAAGCTCGCGTTGCACAAGCTCGCGATCGGAGAAGACCTCGGCGTGAAGCCTGGCCCGGGCGCGTTCTCGAAGAAGCCGAAGGCGAAGAGCGGCCCGACCGTCGGCGAGGCGCTGAGCCACCTCCACCCCGGCGCGGGCGGCATGTAGCGTCCGGGTAGACTGGGAGCGTCATGCTCCTCCTGCGCCCGGCCGCTTGTGGTGCCTGGAAACTCCCCAGGCCGGCACTGGTTGATCGCCCATGAACGGGGCGGTCGGGCGCTTTCTCATCGCCGCGGTGGCCGGCGCGACCGCCTGCGGGCCGCCAGACTCCTGGGGGGCCCCACCAGGACCGGCAGAGGCCGCAGGCATGGCGGTGTGGTACCGCGACCGCGGGCGCCTTGGCGAGGCGCTGACGTGCGCTCAGGACGGCAACGACCCGGAGGAACTCGCGGACACCTACGCGGCGCTCGGAATGCACGACGCCGAGCTCGACGTGCGGTTCCGGCTGCTCGACGACGACCCGGCGACGCTCTTCAGCCTCGCCGCGGCCCTACGAGACCGCGGGGACGATGCGCGCAGTCTCTTTTCTGAGATCGTCGTGCGGTGCCTGCCGCCGGACGACGGTGGGCTACCCGACGACGATCTGATTCCGCTTGCGCTTCGCGTCCTCGCCGAGGACCGTGACGACTTCTTCAGCCACGTTAAGGAGACCCGATGACAGGCACCGTAACCCCCAGAGTCCGACGCGGCCGACGTCCGGCACCGATCCGCCCTTTCCCGATCAAGGCGAAGCCCAAGAAGAAGGTCGCCACGAAGCAGAAGCGAACCCGATGACGAACGGACAGCATGCCATCGTGCCTGAGACGAAGGTCACGCTCCGGATGGCCTGGACGCTCGCGAGCATCGCGACCGCCGCCGCAGTCACGGGGACGCTCGCGTGGGCCGATGTGCGCCGCCGGCTCGACGACGTCGAGCACCGCCAGAAGGCGCTCCAGTCGAACGTCACGAAGATCGGCGAGAAGCTCGGCATCGTCATCTCCTGGCCGCTCGACGAGAACCAATGACGGACGCCGTACTTGTTGCGCTCGTGACGAGCATTCCCCCCACGACGGTCGCGCTCGTGTCGCTCGTCGTCGGCATCCGCGCCACGCGCAAGATCGAGAATGTTCACAGAGCAACGAACTCGATGAAGGACGCCCTCGTCGCGCTGACTGACAAGGAAGCTCACGCGCGCGGGCTCGCAGAGGGGCGCTCCGAAAGGGCTTCGTAGACATCCTGGCGAACGCGGCCCACCATGCCCGGATGGATCACTCCCTCGAACCGCTCCTCTGCCTCTTGAGGGAGCAGCACGTCGAGCGGACGCGCCAGCTTCGCATCCTGCGCCGCGACCTGGACAGCCGCCTCGTCATCATCCAGCGCCTGCTGTCGCGTATCGAGGAGAACACGCGTCCACCGAACACGCCGCCCCGCGAGGTCGGCTCGCAGATACTCACCGTCGGACTACCCCAACTGGAGAACTGATCCATGGCCGCCCTAACCGCAACGATGTCCACCGACCAAGAGGTCGCGATCGGCGTCACCGTCTTCGACAAGGCCCGCCCGACTCCGAAGCCATACGCTTCGACGGCCGACTACCCGCCGGGAGTCACAACCACGTTCGTCAGTGACCACCCGGAGATCGTGGAAGTGGTCGTGCGCCCGGACGGGATGAACGCGGACTGCCTCTCGACTGACGTCGGCGTCGCCGTCGTCACCGTCACCACGACCGGACTCCCGCCCGACACCGTGACGTTCACCGTCACGCGCGCCGCGCCCGGCAGCCAGAACACGACCGTGGGCGCTCCGACCGACGAGCCGTAGGCTTCAAGCCAGCAGTCTGGTGCTCAGGCGGGCCGTTGCTCACGGGAGCGGCGGCCCGCTTTCTCGTGAGGACCTCGGCAGTGCGGCGGAGGATGCGCGAGCAGCGCTAGGCGTTCAGCGTCGGCGCGCGGCAGCCCGCCGTCGTACTCCATGATCGCCGCGCGCTCCTCGTAGAGCTCCAGCGCGATCTCAGCGCGCAGTTGCTTGAGGAACTCACGTTGCCCTGGGTGCATGCGGCTTCCGCTTCGGATCGTTCCACGCACGCGAGCGGCACGCACGCTTCGGACAGACGGCCGGAAGGCGCGTAGATCGTGGGATCCACGAGTGGCCGCAGACGCGGCAGACTAGGCGCGTGACTTTCACGCGAGCGGAGTCTGGATCTTCTCGTTGATCCCGATCCACTTCAAGAGCGGCATCGGCTCCTTGCGCACGTAGGCGTTCCACGCCTTGAAGATCAGCGCGCAGTTGTCGCGGAACGGAAGCCGCGCGCGCCGTCCGACGTTGAGTGCTCGTTCGCGCAGCGCGAAGGCCGGATTGCCCTTCCGAAGCCCCTCGCCCGTCTCTAGACCAGCCATGAATCCAGGCATGGCCGGGTTCTTCGCCGCCATGAACGCAACGAGCCCGAGCGCGCCGCTCGGAAGGCCGGTGACCGCGGCTGGGGACGCCGCTATTCGCGCCGCCTCTTGCAGCTCCTCGGCGTTCGCGTCGATGAGCGTCTTGAGGCGTTGCACGCTGATCCCGAGCTTGGCCTTGGTCTGGCCGATGCACTCGAAATCGCCGTGGTCGTCCAGCATCAGCTTTAGTCGCGCTATCGACGCCACGATCGACGAACGCTTGATCCCCTCCGCGTGAACGAGCTGCCCGACGGTGCGCGCGCGGAATCCGGTGTCGATGGTCGATGACGCTTCGACGCCGTACGCGACGAGAGTTCGGAACGGCTTCTCCGCCGAGACGCAGGCGCGCAGGCGGTGCTCACCGTCGATCACGGAACCCGCCTTGTCGATCTTGATGGTGCAGCCGTTCAGCTCCCATTCGCCTTCACGCATCGCGCGCGCGAGCATCGCGACGTGGTCGAAGCGGGCGCGGCGGACGTTCTTGACACCAACGAGGAGTTCGGTCGCTCTCGCGGGCGTGATGGTTTCTTCCTTGACGATGACGGCGTGGTTTTTCTTGCTCATGGCTATAGCCTGCGCTTGGCCATCCGATGCGTCAAGCCGGATCGGCCGGTCTGCGGCTGGAGCTCACTCCGGGTTCCAGCCGCCTACCACTCCACGGATCTAGGTAGCGCCTTCGGCGCCCAGACCCTCACGCGCTACGCGCTCGCGGGAACGTCCAGCGGGTCACTTCGTTCTCGGTGGACCGTTCGGATGCGGGCTCGCGCGGCTCGCCCTCCGGAGACGGATCAGAGCAGGCACCGATCATCGTTGTCCTTCTCGCGCTCAGCCGAGTCGGACGCTTCCCAAGCAACGAACACAGAACGAATCGCGGCCAGTTCGGCATCGCTCCGCGGACGCCCGTCAAGCTCGTCTTCGAGACCCGCGGCGGCCAGGCGAACGATCACGATCAACTTGCGAAGCAGACGAGGGTTCAGACGGCCGATTGCTACGGCAAGATCAATCGTCGCTCGCGAGGCTTCCTGATGACAACCAGCGCATAGCGTCCAGAGCGTCGTTAGGCGCGCCTCCCAAGGCTGTACGCCACGCTCGTATACGCCATGGTGAACGTGAAGAGTCTTGTCCTGTCGGCCGCACGCACGACAGCTCCAATTGTCGCGTGCCATCACTTCTAGGCGTCTCCGCTGCCAGCGAGGATCCAGCAGCTTCTCGTCGTACGATCGCGACATCTGGCTTCCAGTTCGGTTTGGGGTGGGTAGGGGCGGAAGAAGGGCCTACGCGGCCCTTCTGGGTGCTCGGCCCGGGTTCGGTGGGTCCGGCATGAAGGTGGGGACGTATCGACCATTTCGACGACCTGCGCGGCTAACCATCCCCCGGAGCCCAGCCCATGCTGGCCACGGGCCGGCCAGGCCCGTGGACTTCGCGTGGTCCCTTGGCGCCGCTCTTCTGAGGCCCTCAGGCCACACCCGAGTACCGGGGGTCTTGATGATCGGCGCCGCAGCGGCTTAGACTCGCGCCTGCTTGGTGATTCGAGCAGCGGTGTACCTGGAAACAGGTACAGCGTTCAAGGGCCGCTCCTGGTTTCCACCTAGGGCGGCCCTTACTCTTGCCGCGTGGCGCAGGCGATCGACGACCAACTCGGCGCGGTGGCGGACGAGATCCTCGCCGGCCTGCCGAAGAAGCGGGCTCGGGCCGCGCAGGCTCCTGGCGGCGAGATCGAGCCAGGCAACATCGACCTGACGCATCGCCCGCGCGTCAAGAACGCCGACGGCTCGATCAGTACCGTCCGCTCCATCAGCTTCGAGGAAGACGGCAAGGAAGTCCTGATCCCGACCGTAACGGACGATGGTCGCGTGGTTTCCGACGACGACGCCATCGCGCTCTACAGGAAGACCGGCAAGCACCTCGGCAAGTTCCGAGACGTGAAGAGCGCCGATGCCGCCGCAGAACGGATCCACGAGGAGCAGGCGCGCAGCCTAGAACGGCCCGCGCAGCGCACCGACGAGGAGATCGGATCCGTTGCCGACGAGATCCTCTCGGAACTCCCGCTCTACAAGCCGAGCCCGCTGGAGAAGGCCGCCATCGGCTACAGCGAGGGCATCGCGACGCTGGCGCAGGGGCCGGAGCTCGCGGTGCAGGCGCTCGGGAAGGTGATCCCGCCCGAGATCCTGGAGCGGCACATCCCGATGATCGTGCACGGCGCCCAGAAGGCGGCCGAGCTCGGGCGCTTCATCGAGCAGGACGCGCAGGAGGCCGCTCCTAGCAACCAGCGCGGCGGCAGTATCGGAGCGCAACTCCCTTACGTGGCGGGAACTACGGCGCCGCTGATGATCGCCGGCCAGCTCGGGCCGCTCACGGTCGCCGCCACCGGGGCCGCCCAGTCCGGGATCGCCATGCACCGCGACATCCTCGCGGCGACCGGCGACGAGGCGAAGGCGTGGACCGGGCTCGCGCTCGGCCTCGGGATCGGCGCCACCGAGGCCATCGGCGCCGGGCCGATCCTCTCGAAGCTCGACAAGTTCACCGAGGGGGGCCTCGGGCGCTTCCTGGTGCAGGTCGCGACCGAGACGATCGAAGAAGGGGCGCAGGAGACCGTCCAGCAGGCGCTCCAGGACGCCGCCGAGACCGCGCTGACCCCGAAGGAGATGTCGTTCCTCCAGCGTCTGGAGAGCGCTGGGAAGGCCGGGGCGCTCGGCTTGGTCTTCGGTGGGCTCACCGCCGGCTCGGTCGGCGGCCTCGCCCACGGGGCAGCCCACGCGTTCACGGACGAAGCGCCGCCCGCGCCGGCACCGCAGCCTGGCCACAAGACCATCGAGCAGGTCTCGGACGAGGCGCGCGCGGAAGCGCAACGCAACGCAACGCAACAGCCACAGGCCGCTACAGTGGCCGAGGAGCCGGCCCGAGTAGCTCAAGTGGCAGAGGGCGCCTTGGCGCCGGTTGGTGGTTCGACTCCACCCTCGGCCGGCTCCACTGAACCCAAGACTTACGCGCACACCGAGGAGCCGGCGAGCAACTCCTCGGTCCAGCCCGGCGACGAACTCGGCCCGGTCGAGGTCGTGCCGATCGCTGACCTCCACGAGTTCAACCCGGCGAAGAAGCCCGAGGCCGCCAAGGTCGAGGAGATCAAGGCCGCGATGGAGTCCGGCGAGGAACTCCCGCCGGTGATCGCGCACCGCGAAGGCGAGAAGCTCGTGATCGACGACGGGTCACACCGCATCGAGGCCGCGAAGGCGCTCGGCTTCGACTCGGTCCCAGTGCGAGAGGTCACCTACGCCGAGGACGTTGCGAAGCGCGCGAAGGAGCAGCCCGCGCGCGAGGAGAAGCCGACCACACGCACGGCCGATCTCGTCTCCGCCATGCGCGGGCTCGTCCAGGAACACGAGCGCGCCGACGAGGACGCGGGCGAAGACCTCCCCGCGGCGATCCAAACCGCCGAGCGGGTGCTCGACCAACGTCGCGCGGCGAACATCCCCACCACCGAGCTCGACGACACGCTGAAGGATCTGCTCGACGCCACCAAGGTCGTCCCGTCCGAGGACTTCGGCTCGTCGAAGGAGCAGGCGCAGACGCGCTACATGCAGGCCGCGGTCACGAAGGCGCGCGCCACGCTCGACGTGTTCGACGCGGCGAAGCGCGCCGCGCGCCCGCGCTCCGACGAAGACCTCGCCGCCGATCGAGTCATGCGCGGCGAGCACCTCTCGCTAGAAGAGATGACCGCGACGCCTAAGGCGATCGAGAAGGCCGCGCGTCGCCTCGGCCGCGGCGAGACGCCACCCGCGAACCCCGAGCAAGTGACCGAGGCCGCGAAGAAGCTCGAAGAGCCGAAGGAGGCGGCGACGCCCGAATACGGCATGGAGCATCGGCCCTCGGCTGATGGCCCGCCAGCGCACGACCTTCTCGAAGGCGATAGCGCGCCGCGAGACATCTACGAGAGGCCAGACCTCTACACGGGGTTCGAAGGTCCGATCCTGAACGCCACCAAGCTCGCGCTGAAGAAGGCGCGAGGCAACCCCGACGCACTCGTCACGATCTACCGCGCCAGTCCAAAGAACGAGCTGAACTCCGGCGACTGGGTGACTTTCTCTAAAAAGTACGCCGAGGGCGCGGCTGATCCGGGCGACACCGTAAACGCCTTCACCGTCAAAGCCTCTGACGTACGGTGGGCTGGCGATGATCTCGCCGAATGGGGCTACTTTCCGACTCCGCCCTCCGCCGTCCGCGAGACGGAACCTCCCGCAGCGCAAGCTGCGCCGACAATCGCCACGGAGGCACCGCTCGGGGTGGCCGAGGCGGAGGGCGGTCCTTCCAGCGTGACCCGTGAGAGCGCCGGGCAGGGTGTTGCGAGCCCACTTTCGGCCGACCGCCCGGCGTCGGCTGCCCCATCCACGGGGCCGGGCACTGAACCGATCCGCACGACCGGCATCAAGAATCGCACGGTCGATGCGCAACTCGCGGAGATGGGCCTCCCGCCGGCCGAGCACGGCGAGCGCGTCGCCGACATCGACCGGCACGCGCGCGCGATGGAGCAGCTCCGCGCCGATCCGCACGCGGGCGAACGGCTCGTCAACGACCTGGAAGCCGGCCCGCGCCCTCCAACCGCCGACGAGGGCGCGCTCCTCGCGTTGGAGGTCAACCGACTGATCGTCGAGCGCGATGCCGCGCAAGCCGCGTTCAACGCCGATCCGACGCCGGAGAACCAAGCGCGCATCGACGCCGCGGTCGAGAACTATGCGCGCGCCGCCGACGTTGTCACCAAGGCCGGCACCGAGAGCGCCCAGTCGCTCCGCATCCGCCGCATGATGATCGCGCGCGATTACTCGCTCGCCGAGATGGAGCGCGCGATTCAGGTCGCGAAGGGTGGCGCGCCGCTGACCGAGTCCGAACGCGCGAACGTGCGCGAGCTCCACGACAAGCTCGCCGCCGCCGCGAAGGCGCACGAGGAGTACGTGGCCGCCGCTGAGGTCAAGCGCACCGCACTCGAAGCCGAGAACGCGCTCCTGCGCCTCAAGACAGAAGCGACGCAGCCGGCGCGCGTCTCGAAGCGCAAAGCCGCCATCGCCGAATCGCGCGCCAAGATCGACGCGATGGTGAACGAGCTCGCGAAGCTGTCGCAGCGCGCGCGCACCGGTCTCGACACGGACACGCTCGCGCTCACGGTCAAGCTCGCGGCCGAGCACCTCAAGATCGGCTACCAGCACTTCGCCGCATGGGCGGAGGAGATGGTCGCGCGCATCGGCGAGCACATCCGGCCGTACCTTGAGCCGGCGTGGGAGGCGGCTCGCAAGGTCCACGCGGCGACGCTTACCGAGCCGATCGCCACCAAGCTCGCGGCCGGCTCACAGCTCGAAGAGCTCGGCCCGCAGATACAGAAACTCGCCGCGCACTTCGTCGCCACCGGCATCACCGAACGCGAGCCGCTGATCGATGCCGTCCATGGCGCCCTCCAGGAGGTCGCGCCCGGGATCACGCGCCGCCAGACGATGGACGCGATTTCGGGCTACGGCCAGTTCCGCCAGCTCAGCAAGGGCGAGGTCGCGACCAAGCTGCGAGACCTGAAGGGGCAGATGCAGCAGATCGCCAAGCTGGAGGAGCTCAACGCGGGGCTCCCGCCGCTCAAGACTGGGTTCGAACGTCGCGAGCCGACCGACACCGAACGGCGCCTCATCAAGCAGGTCAATGACCTCTCGCGTCGCCTCGGAATCCGCGTGACGGACCCGGCGACGCAGCTCAAGAGCCGCCTGGAGTCGCGGAAGACCTACCTGCGCAATCGGATCTCCGACCTGGAAGACCTGATGACGCGCGGCGAGTTCGGTCCGAAGCCGAAACCGCCCCCGCTCGCGCTCGACCGCGAAGCGCTCAAGCTCAAGGCCGACTACGAGCAGGCGCGCCGTAAGTTCGAGACGCAGAAGCGCATGCACGAGCTCGCGAACCGCACGCGCATGCGCAAGATCCTGGACGCGGCCAAAGAGGCGGTGAACCTGCCCAAGGCTCTGATGACCGCGTGGGACTTCTCGGCCGTCCTGCGACAAGGCGCGTTCTTCTCGCTCGGGCATCCGCTCGACACGGCGCGCATCCACATCCCGCGCATGCTCAAGGCGACAGTCTCCGAGCGCGGCGCCCTGGAGATCGACACGCTGCTCCGCAATCGCCCGCTCCACGCCTTCGGCGAGGCTTCCAAGCTGGAGCTGACGAAGCACGGAGATGACCTCGGGCCGCACGAGGAAGCGATCCGCTCCGCGCTCTCCGACAAGATCCCGGGCGTGAAGGCGTCCAACCGCGCCTTCATCACGTTTCTGAACTCGCAGCGCGCGGTCGCCTTCGACGCGCTCGTGAGCTCGATCCCCGGCACGCCGACGCTGGAAGAAGGCAAGGCGATCGCCAACTTCGTGAACGTCGCGACCGGTCGCGGCAACCCTGGCAAGTTCGCGGGCGCCCTCAGTGCGCTCTCGATCCCGCTGTGGTCGCCGCGCCTTCTCCTCTCACGCTTCCAGCTCCTCCTCGGCCAGCCGTTCTACGGGGGCGACACAGCTACGCGCACGAGGATCGCCGCGCAGTACGCGCGTTTCCTGATCGGTGTCGCCGGCGCCTACGGGCTCGCGAAGCTGGCCGGCGGCGCGTCCGACGACAAGGACAAGCCGACCATCGAGACGGACTCCCGCTCGTCCGACTTCGGCAAGATCAAGGTTGGCAATACCCGCATCGACCCGCTGGCCGGGCTCTCGCAGGTCACGGTCCTGCTCTCGCGCCTCGCCTCCGGCGCCACCAAGAGCTCGACCACGGGCGAGGTGACGCCGATCCGCGGCGACGTGCCGTACGGAAAGAGCACCGCTGCCGACGTCGTGTTCAACTTCCTGCGCTCCAAGCTCTCGCCGACGATCGGTGTGCCGCTAGACATCGCCTCCGGCGAGAACATGGTCGGCGAGCCCGTCACGCCGGCCGGAGTCGCGAAGGACCTCCTCGTGCCGCTCTCCTTCCAGGACATCCAGCAGGCCATGCAAGAGCGCGGCGTGTCCGCAGGCGCCGCGCTCGGCATCCTCTCGATCTTCGGCGCGGGACTCCAGACGTACCAACCGCACGTCTCCACGAAGCACAAGAAGAAGTGACGCCATGACCGCACCCAAGCTGATGGAGATCCGGCTGCCGGCGGGCGACGCGCCCGGGTTCCAGATCGACTACGACCTGAACACCGGCGCGCGCAAGCTGTGGAGCTCCGACTGGATTGGCAAGGGCTTCGACGGTGTGCGTTTTATCGGCGCCGGCCGCGACCTCACGCACATCCGGCCCGGCGCGTCGTGGGACACGATCGCCGTCGAGCGCCACGCCGGTATCGTGCAGCTCGAATCACTCACGGTCCACGTCTCACGCACTTCCGGAGTTCACTTCGGCATCTCGCGCCGCGAGAAGCCGCTGATCCCGTCGTTCAAGCTGATCGGGCGCGACGTGATGATTGAAGCCGACGACCCGCCCGAGCACCGCGGCTCCGGCATGTGGGGCCTCTTCACGTACCTCGCCGACATCGACATGGCGCACTGCCTGTGGCGGTGCAAGCACCTCACCGAACACGCGAGCTATCACCACGGCTTCGCGTCCACCGGCCTACGCTGGGACGAGAACGAGGTCGAGTCGAGCGGCGCCGAGTGCCTGAAGGTGCGGCCCGATCCGAGCGAGACGTTCCCGACGCCGAAGGCGCTGATCGTCGTGCAGCGCTCCAAGTTCAAGGACTGGTATGCGCCATGGAGCTCGCGCGGTGGCGGCGGCATGGTGATGCAGGGCACCGGCCTCCCGATCTGGATCAAGGGCTGCGAGTTCTGGGCGCCGCTCCAGGACGCGAGCCACACACGGTGTGTGATGGTGGACGACAACGGCGGCAAGTTCTGGGGCGCGGGCACCGGCGCGCTCTCTAAGGGCTTCGCCAATGGCCCGATCCTCATCGAGGACTCTGCCTTCCGCGCCGGGATCGGCACCGAGAACCTCACGCCCTGCATTCGTGTCGGGCCCGACGGCGGCACTCAGCAGACGGCGCGTTCCGTCACGATTCGCCGCTCTGCCATCTACGGCAAGAACACGCAGCTCCAGTTCTCGAACATCCCTGCCGGCAAGCTGCTCGTGGAGGGCTGCAACACACCGCAGCTCCGCGACCTCGCGCACAACCGCGGGATCGACACCGAGTTCCAGACCGGCATCCCGACGCACGATCGCGTCATCCCCGTCAGCGAAGGATTCTCCGCATGAAGACCGCGCTCTACGTCCTCTCCTGTGTCGCCGCGTGCTGGCTCGTCGTCGCCTGCACCTCGCCCGAGCAGCAGACCGCCGCGCAGGAGCTTGCCGAGGCCGTGACCGCCGCCACCAAGGACGGCGTCGTAACAGCCGAGGAACAAGACCTCATCACGTCGAAGTTCAAGGCGTACCAGGACGCGCCCAAGACCGACTGGGCGGGTCTCGCGGCGACGGCGCTCGGAACCCTCACGACGACCTTTCTCGGCATCCGGATCCTTCCGAACCGACACCTGATCGGGAAGGCCGAGGCCGCCGCGCTGGACAAGGCCGCCGGCACGGGCTGATCCGCGAGATTCCCCCTTGCGGGGTGGCGGCACCCCGGTACGCTCCGGTGATGAACGATCACCTGGAGGAGGTATGAACCGCCGCGCGTTCGACGCCATCCTGCGGCGCGTCGCGACGGGGAACGAGCTCTCGCGCATCGAGATCGAGAGCGTCGTCGCCGACTGCTCCCGCCTGCGCGAGATGATCTCGACCTTCTGCACCTTGTGCAGCGAAGGCACCTCCAAGACCGAGGTGGGTCGCTTCTTCCTCACGCTCGACGGTGCGCCGTACGACGGCCACGAGCGCCGCAAGGTCACCAAGCTGCCGGGGCTCCAGTGAGCCTCTTCCTCGGTATCGATCCGGGCGCGAGCGGTGGCATCGCGTGGCTACAGCCGAACGAGCCTCACATGAAGGGGCTCGATCGTCGCGAGGCGGACAAGATGCCGGACACGGAGCGCGACACCTGGGAGCTGATCCGGCGCTGGCGCGACAGTGCGACGCTCGCCGTGATCGAGGCGGTTCATTCGATGCCGAAGCAAGGCGTCGCATCATCCTTCAAGTTCGGGCGCTCGTACGGGTTCCTCCGCGGCTGCCTGATCGCGAGTGGCATCCCGTTCGAAGAGGTCACTCCGCAGCGCTGGCAGAAGGAGCTCGGCTGCCTCTCGCGCGGCGATAAGAACGTGACCAAGGCACGGGCGCAGCAGTTGTTCCCGTCGCTCAAGGTAACTCACGCAACCGCGGACGCGCTCCTCCTCGCCGAGTACGCGCGCCGTCTCCACGTCTCTCGAAACCAACAGCCGACACCATGACCGAATCGACCGAGCCCGAGAAGAAGGCAAAGAAGCAACGCCGCGCGCCCGAAGAGGTTGCCGCGGAGTACGAGCGTCGCGCCGCACGCATCAAGCACGCCGGTAAGCGCGAGGCGCTCGGCATGCTGCGGAACACGTACGGCTGGCTCGGCGACGCGCAGACCGCAGCGGGCAATCCGCCCGAGGTGCGCGGGTCCGTCGAGACCGCGCTGCAAGCGATCTCCGAGGCCATCGAGAAGCTGGAAGCGCTGATCCCTGAGGAGGCGAGGTGAAGGCGCTGTCAACCGTCGTCGCATGCGCTGTAGTCGGCGCACTCATCGGCGCGATCGCCTGGACAGCGCGACGCATCCAAGAACAACTGAGCCTGAGCAGCGGCCCAGGGGACGCCCGATCCGCGCCCCCATCGCCTTCGCCCTCTCCCTCCTCACGGAGCGATGGCGGGGCCGCTGCTCTTTCTTCGAGGCCCGCCGCAGACGTTCCGCTTCCGCCGAAGCGAGACCCGTTTGGGGCAACGGGCGGCGGGCCGACCTCTTCATCCCTCATCCTCTCCTGGGTAGGCAACGACGACTTGGACCCTGGCATGTACCCGACCGCTGACGGCCTCTGGGCGCGAACTGGAGAGCTCTGGAGTGACGAGAGCTTCCTCTCCCTCACCGAGGACGAACTGCACGACCTCCTGGCGCTGGACGACGGCTTCGGGTTTCACGGCCCGAAGCGGATCACGGAGATCCTCGGGCCGCTCCCGACCAAGGCCGACTGCGATGCGGCCGTGCGCGACCCGATCGTCGAGATGAAGCTGATGAGCGTCTGCACCGACGAGCTGTTATTGCTCTCCATCGAGGGGCGCCCCAGCGATCCCGCATGGCAGCGCGCGATCGAGCTGTCGCGCAAGATCCTTGCCGAGAACGAGCTCGCGCTGATGCAGACGCTCGACGAGCGGTCAAGCTTCAAGCACTGGACGACGCTCTACAAGGCGTGGAGGCGCTGGAGCCAATGACGGACTGGAACGAAGAGGCGCGACAGCTGTGGCCGGAAGAGAGCGTCGCGAGCGACGTGAACAGATGGCGCGCACTTCACCTCGCATACAAGATGGCGAACGAGGTGCGCGGCATCGCGCTCAATGGGCCGACGGCCGAAAAGCTACGGCGCGAAGCAGCCGACGAGCGCGCGGAGGCGATCGCGAAGGCGATCGAGGCTAACGAAGATCACGATTACTATCGCTGCGACGACGGCCGGGCGGGCTGGAGCGACTCGCAGGAGTCAGCCGCCGACGTCGCCCGCTCGTTCATCGAGAAGAAGGCGGAGCGGCTGAAGATTGACGACCTCAAGGACGGAAGCGCTGGGCCGACGTTCATGCCGCCTCCGCCAAAGGCGGAGCCTACGGATGGCGTAGTGGATTTCAGCAAGAGCGAGCCGTGGAAGCAGCCTAATCGAGTAGTCATGGACACTGCCACCGAGGCGGCGATGCACATGCACGCCGAGCTCCAACGTGAGTTCCACGCCAAAATCGAAGCGGCGATCCGCGCAGACGAGCGTGAGAAGACGCAAGCGAGCATGCGCGATGCAGTCGCTGAGCACATGCGCGCTAGTACCGCACTATTGGAGTCGATGTCGCGATGGCGCACAGTGCAACTCGTATCGCAGCGCGAGGCCGTGCTGGAAGAGGCGCTGCGCGACATCATGAATAAGTCTGAATTGCAGGACCGAGACACGGTAGCTCGTCATCGATCGATTGCCCGCCGCGCGCTGGAGTGGAAGCCGTCGTGAGGCGCGTACCGAAGCCGAGCAAGCGCCTGATGCGCAAGCGGATGCGCGCGCGCAGTCTGCGCGCGAAGGTCCAGCTCATCCAGGGCGTGCGGCGCACGAGGTTTTGTGGGGCTGTATGGGTTGGAGAGAGCGAACACGCGGACGCAGAACCGCGCCCGCAGGCCAAGGAGGCCAAATGATGACCCTGATTCCCCTGCTTCTCTTCTGCTGTCAGTCCGTGGCGCCATCCGGAGGGACCACGCCTGTCGGGGCCGCTGACGGGACCACCTGGACCGACGGCACGACGACCATCGTGCTGAGCGTCGGCGACAACCCAAACGGCGGCGTCTACACCAACCTGATCGACTCCTCGGGCTTCTCGCAGCCCGTCAACTCTTCGCAGGGAGGCGACACCGCGACCGGCGGCGTCACCTCGTACAACTCGCAGGCGATGAACGCGCCCGGCGGCAGCGGCACCTACCGCGTCGTCAACGGCAAGCTCTGCAAGCGCAACTCGCGCGGGAAGTGGGTTCCGCTACGCAAGGTGAAGACACCGAAGCAGCAGCAGAAGCAGAAGACGGGTGGTTCCCTTGCGCCGACGTTCCTGCACACCGGAGACGTCGCCCCTTTCAAGGGCAAGCTCTCCTCGCCGTTCTACCGCGGCGTCATCCTCGACCGCGGCGAGCAAGCTCCGTTCGACGGGCAACTCGTACCGGCCGATAATGTCGTCGGTTTGCCTCAGTGACGTACATCCAGCGGGGCGGAGCCTACGGCCGCCCCGCGCCATTTGAGAGCGCCATGACCGACACCCACGCGCCTCTGACCCCTCCCGAGCTTGCCGCGCTGGCCGAGCGTGTGCGTTCCTGGAAAGCGCAGACCAGCTACTGGAAGTCTCACTCGTTCGAGATGCAGTGCGGGGAACTTGAGCGCCTCCTCGCGACGATCGACTCTCTCCGCGCCGACCTCGCCGCGCGCGAGCGGAGAATCGCGGAGCTCGAAGCGTCGCTGAGCATATGGGAAGCGATGCAGGGATGGCTGGAGCGAGACGAGCATCGTACGGCGATCTTTTCGGTTGACGGCAAGACCGTGAACGTTCAGCTTCTTACTGGGGACGATGCTGTAAGTGGCGGAGCTTTGCGGGCCGACAGAGCCTTGGCCGCAGCTCTCGACGTCGCCGCTCTTGCCGCAGAGGGGGAGGCGCAACATGGCTAAGCCGTGCTGCCCCGCCATCTCGACCGCGCTTGAAGTGATCCACGACAAGGATCATCGGAACGGCTTCTCTGTGGAGACGCCCGTCAACATGCGCACCGGCAAGTTCGGGCGCGCCGAGGTCGTGGTGCGCGCTGGGAGCAAGTTCGTCATGCTGAACTTCTGTCCGTTCTGCGGCACGGCGCTCCGTGCCCGCCGCCGCGAGGAGCGAAGACGATGACCGCACTAGATAAGCTCATCCGCGCAGCGATCGCCGACTACATGGAAAGCGAAGGCTGCTCGTGCTGCCGAATCATCGACGACCACGAGGCGGCAAAGGAGCGCCTTGCGAAGTTGCTCAACGTGCCGAAGCACGCGGACGGATCCGGGTACGACTTCGCGCAGTTCAGAACGAACGGGAAGGCCCCACGATGACCGCTGACCACGTCATCCTGTACGACGCGAAGCTGCGACGGCCCTGCTGCGTCCTCCTCGCTGCGTGCGCCGGCACCACTGGAGCTGAGCGGCGCTTCCCGAGCGAGTCGTGGCTGACCTTCCCGACGGACGACTTGAAGTGCTACCAAGTCACGGACGACCAACTCGACCTTCTCGTGGCAGATGCGCGGCGGCGCGCGAATGCTGGAGAGTTTGCCGATGACCGCTGACCACGACGAGATCGCGCGACTGCGCGCGCAGCTCGCCTCCGTTCAGTCTTCCGCGGACGAGACAGCGGCGGCGCTGTGGAAGGCGCAGGCGGAGTGCGAGAGGTTGCGCGAGAAGGTGGAAGCGATAGACGCGATCGAGGCTCTCGTCGCCCGGACTCCAGCCGGCGAGGGGTACGTAGCGGTCGGAGCGAACCACGACGACGACGCGAAGATCTCCGGCTGGTGCTGCGAACTCACGGACGACGACGGCTACGTAGTGGTCGTCTCGCACTTGCCGAGCCCGGCCGCCGCGATCCTCTCCGCCCTCTCCGCCGCCAAGGCGAAGGAGGCCAAGTGAAGCGCTGCCCGGATTGCCTGCGCCCGGTCGCGACCAAGGCGCAGTGGAGCGGAATGGATGCACACCCAGGCGAGTGCGAGTGCGAGACGTGCAGCGGGACCTGCTGGGGATGCGACGCCGAGGCGGCTGCGCAGGCTCGCGGCAGAGCGAAGCGCGCCGACCTAGAGCGGCGCACGGTGGAGCTGCTGGGCGATCTAACCGATCCGGACGGCAGCTATGGGCCAGAGATACCTGAGTCATTCCAGGGCCGTGCCCGCGCGCTGCTCGCAGAGTGGAAAGAGGTGTCCCGTGGCTGACCCGCTGACCGAGGCAGAGATCGAGGAGCTGCGCGCGAAGCTCCCCGAGTTGCTCATCGAGCACACGCCGAACCTGTGCCCAGTGTGCAGGGGAACGCGGTTCGTTGGAATGCGATCGTTCTCAGAGCCGCGACGACAGATCGAGCAGTTGTGCTCCGCCTGTCGAGGTCAAGGAACGATTGGCGGCCACGCAGAGACCGTTGCCGCGCTGGGACAGTTCGACCGCCTGCTCGCCTCGCTGACGGAGGCGCGGGCGCTGCTATCAGATGCGGTGTTCGTCGCGGGCAACGCCGCCTCGCATTGGCACGGATCGAGCGACAAGAACATGAGCCTGACCGTCGAGGAATGCCCGGGGTGCGCGGCTGAGATGGAATCCGCAGCCGCGCTCGATAGGATTCGCGCCTACCTCCGCTCCGGCGACGCGCCGGAGAAGAAAGGAACCAAGTGAGCAAGCTCGAAGCGTGGATCGTCCTGCTGTCGCTGCTCGTGACGGCCTGGTTCCTCGGTTCTGCGCACGGCTACAGGCAGGCAAACAAGAAGATCCGAAGGATGCTCCGCCATGACCCGCGCTAGGCAGCCCAGGGCGGTGACGGCGTGGGCGCTGCTCAACACGAGCGACGGCTACATCTACGCGCCGACCTGCGATTGGACTCGGCGCGACGTGCTGAGGCACACGGACGGGCGCGAAGACCTCAAGCCGATCCGCGTGCGTATCGTCCCGCTCCCGGCGAAAGACGCCACCTCCGAAGGAGTGGCGACCGGTCCAGGATGGACCGCCTCGCCCAGTGGGGCGAGGAAGGAGGCGAACCTTTCGGAACCTCGGTACATCACACAGGAGCAGATGGCGACCATGGCCTGTCCGTTCCCGCCCGAACCTGGCTACGAAGGTGAGACTCTCGCGTGCGGGCACCCGCTATCCGAACTCGCGTATCGATGCGGAAAGTGCCACCCGGAGAATGAGGCGCGCCCCGTGACCGACTTCGCCGAGACCCGCACCGCCGCGCTCCAGGAGGCCGCGCGGATGGCGAGGGAGGAGGCAGCGAAACAGACCGGACAGGACTGCCTTCACACCGGCGACGTGCTCCACGCGCTCGCCGACAAGCTCACCGCGCTCGCGGCCTCGGGCGCGGGGGAAAGTGAACATGGGGACGTAGCTCAACCGGCTTCAACGGCCAGGCAGAGCGGACCGCTGGCCTCGGCCAGTCCCGATGCAGGTTCGAATCCTGCCGTCCCCGCCTCCCCCGCCGCCGAGCGCGAGGCTCGCAGGAAGCGGGCGCTAGCGTTCGCCGTAGAGCGCGCGTGGCGGCCGAACTTCGGCGGACACATCGACATGCTCGCCAACTTCGCAGAGGCCGAGCTCGCACGCGAGCGGAGGCAATCGTGCAGGCACCTCTACACGATCCGTTGGGCGTCAGAGGTCTCGTGCCAAGACTGCGGCGCAAGGCTTCGTAGCGGGGAGTGGGTCCGGCCGTGAACGAGCACGAAGAGCTGCCGACGATCACGACTGAATACCTCGCCGCCATGCTCGATGAGCTCACGCGAACCAAGCCTCTCGACGTGAAGCCGTGCGCACTCTGCCAGAACACCGGCCTCATCGGTCGCAAGTTCCGCTGCTGGCTCTGCCGACCGACTACTCGCCGAACCGCTTCGCGCGACTCATCTTCTCATCGTGGCGCATGATCTGCCCCATCGAGCCCTCCGGGAACTGACTCGACTTCAGCTTGGCGGCGAGTCGGCGTCCCCAGCCTTCTCCCATCTCATACCTGTTCGCGTCACACCCGTGTTCATCGCACGAGTCGTCCGGCTTCTCCAAGAGCTCGTCGGTGGACTTCTTCTTCGCGTACACCCACATCGGGATTTCCTCCTCCAGGCATGTCGGCCGGCTCGCCTCGCGTAGCTCGGGGTCACGTCCGTAGCGCGTGCAGTCGCGCAACAGGAACGTGCGGACGATTCCTTTCGGGTCCTTCAGCCCCCAGCGCATGAGGTCGATGCCGGCGAGGTCTGGCTTCTGCCGGCGCAGCGTGTTGTCGGCCCCGATCGCGATGGCTGGTGACGTGCGCTGCGCCGCACCGATCGGTGCGCGCGCGCCCGTGAGCCGCATGTTGAAGTAGTCAATATCGGCGTTCCGAGACGGATCGCACGCAAAGTAGCGGATATCGAACTCGCGCCACAGCTCCTCGGCGACATCGGCCCACTTCTCGCGTTGCCAGTTGAGCCGGTACACCTCCGCCACGAGGAACCGGCGCGAGAACCTGTCGTAGCCCCACACTTGGATCACGCCAGGATCCGGGTGATAGCCCCAGTCTACGCCGGCACCGAACCAGTCCAGGCGCACGGGCGTCGTACGCATCGGGTCTTGCTTCTGCTTCGGGTCCTCCTGAACCCAGTCCGGGTGTTTGACGTGCAGGAGCCACGAGCGGTCAACCTGCTGCTCGACGTGCCCAGACAGGAGATGCACGGCCGGGTCAAACTCCTCCAGGATCTGCCCTTCCTCGCTGCACCACTCGTGCTTGAGGTACTTGCGCCGCGCGACTCCTCGCAGGCGCCCGAGGACCCCGATGATGTAGTCGGTTCCCTTCTTCCGGTACTTGCCGGCCTTGTGGTCGAAGAACAGCGGATTGTCCTCGTGGCGGCTGTCGATCCATCGCATGCGCCCGAGCTCGGTGGCGCCACACTTCTCGCAGCGAGCCGCGCCGCCATCCGTTTGCGGCGTCCCGCACCGAAGGCACAGGAGTTCCTTCGCGCGCCGCAGGATCCAGTGATTGCGCCCGCCCGGGTTCACGTCGGCGATCATCTGCTGGTAGGGCCCGGCGCTGCCCGAGAGGCGCGAGAGCAGCATGTCCCAGCCCTTCGGGTCCGGCTGCTGCTCGGCCTGGAAGAACTTGATCGAGTCGAGCTCGGCCGAGAGGAATCCGGCCGGGTCGTCCATGCCGCCGAGGATCACGGTCGATCCGTTCGGGTGCTGGTACGTCGAACGTCCCTCGCGCTGTCGTCCACCGAGCATCGGGTGATGGCGCCCGAGGATCTTGTTCTCCCAGTCGGGTAGCACGGACTCCGAGAGCGAGCGCCGCGTCATGCGGACGAAGAGTTGCCGCCAACCCGGGTACGTCTCGGCCTCGTACTTCGCCTTGACGAGGACGCCATTGGTCTTGCCCGTTCGCGCACCGCCCGCGATGACAACCTCGCGCTCGTCGGCGAGGAACAGTTCCGCTGCGCCTCCAAACAGCGCGTGCTCTGTCACGCGCGCTCTACGCCGTCAGCACACCCGCCGCCGGCTTTGCGAGCGCGCGCAGGGTCGGCCCGGCCGCGCGCGTGCTCTGCGCAATCAACTCGCCCTCCAGGACCATCGAGAGCCCTTCGTCCTTCCACTCGGGGAAGCTGAGGATGCTCGACCCCGGACCGATGGCGACGATCATGATGTCGCCGACGTGGATGTCGAGCGGCTCGCGCTTCCCATCCGGAAGACGCCACCCGTCGCCGACCGCCAGCACCTCGCACTCGTACTTCACGCGATCGGCGACGCCCTCTGGCAACAGGATGTTCGTGGCCTGGTTGCGGGGGCGAATCAGGACCCACTCGCCACGCGGGCGAATGGTTGATGCGAGCGAGGTTTCGGTCTTCATGGCCGGGAGACTAGACTCCGCCGACCATGGTCAACAAGAACGTTCTCGTGGTGACGCTGGACGACGCCGCGCAGGCCGACACGGACGAGCTGCGCGCGGCCGGCTGGATGCCGACGTACGACTCCCTCGTAGCCCAAGGGATCGAGTACCGGCAGGCGTACTGCTCACCGCAGTGCTCGCCGTCGCGCCGCGGGATCTTCTTCTCCAAGTTCTACTTCTCGGAGAGCGGCGTCGGGTGCGACCCGATGCCCGGTGCAGAGCCGCCGCTTTCGCTGCCGTCGATTGCTGACGTCGCGGCAACGGCGCTCGTCCAGAACCGCGCGCTCTTCGGCAAGTGGCACCTCGGCGGCGACCCGACGGATCCGACCGGATCGACGTTCCTCACGGCCCCGCTCGTCCACGGCTTCACACACTGGCAAGGGACGCCAGGGAACATGACCTCGTGCGGCGGCTCGGGCTACTCGAACTGGAAGTACGCCAACACCGCCGCCGGCACGTACTCGCCGTCCACGCTCTACTCGCCGCTGGAAATCGAACAGCAGCTTTCGGCCTACATCGCGGCGCACTCTGGCGAACCGATGTTCATCAAATGGTCGATGAACCTCCCGCACGCCCCCTTCCACACGGTTCCGACGAGCTGCCGTCCGCCCGGCTACCCCGCGATCACCATCACCGACCGCGACCGCTTCAAGATGATGCTCGCGGCGGCCGACTACCAGCTCGGCCGCGTCCTCGCGCCGCTCGCACTCTCAGACTGGCTCGTGATCGTGATCGGCGACAACGGGACGCCGGAGTCGATCTCGCCCGACCCCGCGCGCGCGAAGAACTCCACCTACGAGCGCGGCGTCCGCATTCCGCTCGTGATGGCGGGCGCCGGCCTCATCCCGTCCACCTCGGAGAAGCTCGTATCTGGCGTGGACATCCTGCCGACGCTGGCGGACTACTGGACCGTTGCACCTCCGACCGGCATCGACGGGATCTCGCTCGTCGGCGGGACGCACGGCTTTGTCCTCGTCGGGCAGGCCGGCGGCTGGTTCGGAGGGAACCCTGCCGTGCCTGGCGACTGGGCAGCGATCGGCAACTTCACGGGCGGGCAGCGATGGAAGCTCCGCCGTTTCGGGCTTCCGAACCAGGCGCTCACCGAGGAGCTGTACGACCTCGTGGCCGACCCCGACGAGCTCGTGCCGCTCGTGCCCAACACCCACTTTGCGATCTCGCTCTACCTGCGCAACCACCTTCTCGCTGCCGGGGCCCCGTGATCATTCGCTGCGCCGTCTCCTCCGCGCCCACGGCCGGAACTCCGCCGGTGACGCAGGACGTCAAGGTGGCGAGCGGCCCCGCATCGACGCTGACGCCGAAGGCGACGCTCTACCGCGCGACAGCCGGCACCACGCTCGGTACCGAGGTCAACGCCTACCGGATGCTGCTCGGGATGACCGACGGCACGACGAGTCGTGCGCTCGGCGCGATGGCCGAAAACGGAAGCGCCGTCGGAGCGCAGGACTGCCGCACGCGCATTGCCAACGCGCACGTCATCGACGCGCCCCTCGGCGCGTCTGGCGCCGTCAACGGCGTCGCAGCCTTCTCCAGCTTCGGCGCAGGCGGCAGCACGGTCTCGTGGAGCGACCTCCTAAACGCGGCCTCGCTCATAACCTCCGTTGACTGGTACGGCGACGACATCGACGTCAAGGTGGTCGAGTTCACGCACACTGGCTCGCAGAACGCGACGCAGGACGTGCCCGACCTCGGGTTCGCGCCGGATCTCGCGGTGCTCTACTCGCACTGGAGCGCGTACGCGGCGGACTCGGACTCGGCCGACGGGCGAGTCGGCATCGGGTACGCCGTGAAGACGATCGCCGGCACCATCGAGCAGTTCTGTGTCAGCGATCAGAACCAGGACGCGCCGCAGGTCTTGACCTGGAAGGGCGGCACCAGACTCTCCGATACGCGCTGCGCCTACCGCACCGACGAGACGACCGACGGCGCCGGACTGGAGCTCACTAGCTGGAACGGCAATACGCCGACCTTCACGAAGCGCGACGCGGCCGAGAACATCAGCGCGGCGATCCTCTTCGTCCACTTCCGGACTCCGCGCGCGCTGCGGGCGATCGTGCTTCCGACGACCGACCCGGGGGGCGGTGCGCCCTGGCTCGACACCTCGACGACAGGCAACAAGACGATCGCGCTCGGGATGACGCCGGTCGCCTACGCGATGATCGGGACGATGCTGGCGACGAAGAACAGCACGAACACCACCAACAGCACCCGGTCGGTCATCTCGGAGGGCTGGTGGACAGGGCCGGAGTCGGTCTGTGTGAGCATCCAGGCGGGTGACACGAACCTCGCCGGGACGAGCTCGGCCACGCGCAGCGTCACCAGCTCCAAGCTCGTGGATCTCCTGAAGCCTGTCGCTGGCGGGACTCTCGTGCGCGACTGGGCTGCCTCACACGTTGACGTGACGCCCGCCGGCCTCGTCGTGAACATCGACACGGCGTCCGCGGCGGCAAGGCTCTCCGCCATCGTCGCGATCGGAGGTCTCGATCCCGGCCCGATCCTGCCGCAACGCCGCTGGCGTCGGCAGCTCGGGAGGATGTAGACCCGGGCTCGGGCCGTCCCTACCCTGACGGTTCATCCCCGAGGGGCTTCCTCGGGCCTCCAACTCCCACGAGGAAACCACAATGTCTCGGTTCTACACGGTCACGCTGAGCAATGCCGCCGTGACACAGGCGGCCAACATCCTTCAACTGCCGATCTCGGCCAGCCAGTGCGTGCGGTTGGTCTCTGGCTTCATCGGGCAGAGCTCCGACGCTGGCGACGCCAACGCGGCCATGCTGCGCGCGGTGATTCACCGCGTGACGGGCACGGTGACGAACGGGACCGGCGGTGCCGCCGCCACGCCGAGACCGATCGACACGGCGTTCGGCGCCTTCAGCGGCACGGTGCGCATGGGAGACGTGACGACTCTTCCGACCACTGCCGGCACCAAGGTGATCCTCTGCGAGGAGACGTGGAACGTCCAGGCGGGCTGGTATCTGACCCCGACTCCCGAGGAGCGCTACGAGTTCTCGCCGTCTGAGACCATCTGGATCAGCATCTGCGACTCGGGCGAGGACTTCGCGGACGCCACGCCGGACGCCATCGGCAACCCGATCACCGTGTCGGCCCGCTTCACCTTCGAAGTCATCGGCGCGCTGTAGTTCGTGTCCGGACGCGGGTGGGTCTACCGACGCCCGTCTCCGATTCGACGACGCAGGTTCGTTCCGCCGACCTTCGCGGCGACCCTCATCGTCGTCCGCAGATGGGCGCGCGCGCGCCTGCGCAGGCGACTCTACCTGCGCAGGCGTATCCTCGTACCTGCGGTCACAACCTTCGCGGCGCTTCGCGTCGTCGTGCGCAGAACGAAACGGATCCACCTGCACCTGCCGCGACGTATCGGTCGGCACCCGTCCGCGCCCTCCATTACGATTTTCGCCGCTGTTGCGCCGCCCGTCCTGCATCGCGCGTTGCGTCTGAAGCGTCTGCGGGCACGGCTACTTCGCCCGCGAGCGCCTAGGCTTCCGAGTGCGGCGACGCCCGCGACAGGCAAGGCGTTTCCGAGCTCGCGCTTCCATCGCGACATCGCCCGCATGCGCCGCGCGATGCGGGCACGACTCCGCTGGCGTCCTGAGCTGGAAGGGCCTGGCACTCCGGTCGTGCCCATCGTCGGCGTCGAACAGACCGTGAAGGGCAGGCTCGCGGCTCCCGGCCTCCTGCGCGGGCGCATCGTGGAGGGCGGCGTCTGATGGTCGATCAGATCGCCGTCGTCACGTTCACGACTCCGGCATCCGGTGATGCCGCGCTCTTCGACGTCACGCATCCGAGCATCACGGGCGCGTTCTCCTGCGCGCTCTTCATCTACGCCGGCTCAACGACGGACAGCACCGACGTCGCGAACGGGCTCCTCGGCATGGGCGCGTGCTCGGTCGAAGGCACGGGCGATGCGGGCAAGAACCACTCGTATTGCGCGCAGGGTTCGAATGCCTCGCTGAACGTCCCCGACTACAACACGAGCCGCTTCAACTCGCGTTGCATCCACGTCGTAGACGGTACGAACGTCAACACGACGGTCGTTCTGGCGAAGTTCGATTCCGCCATCTCCGGCGGCGTCCGCCTGAACTTCACCACGCGCACGATTCAAGTCAAGGTCACCGCGATCCTGTTCTCGATCCCGCACTCCGGGATTGCGCGCCCTAGCGCGTCCGCGTCATCCAACGAAGACGTCGGCGATTCACCCTTCTTCCGACCGAGTTGCCTGATCGCCTTCGGTGGTGGCGGCGCGGACGGCACTGACTCGACAGACGCCGAGATCAACATCGGCTTCGCGATCGACGCTGGCGGCGTGCCTCAGGTCAGCTCGTTCGTCGATCTCGACGACGCGACCGAGCCGAGCGATGCCGACGGTGAGGTAACGACAGCGTTCGCCTGGGCGAGCATGTTCACGACGCGCACGGCAGCGCGCGCCACCGTCTCTTCCTTCGACTCGCAGGGCTACACCTGGGGCCCGGACTCGGTCACCACGCTGCAAGCGATGGTGCTCGCGCTCCAGTTCGGCAGTGCGGTACGCATCGCATGCGCGTCGATGGCGGTCTCGGGATCGACCGGTCCTCAGGCGTTCAACGCTTTCGGCTTCACGCCCGACATCGTCATCGGGCAGAGCACGCTCATCGCGGCATCCGCGACGCCCACCGACGGGCCGACAGCGGCGGCGACGGGTCTCTTCGTCACAGGCCGCTACGGCTCGCGCGCGTACACGTTCCACGGCGAGGAAGGGAAGACCAACGGCGCCGCAGCGCCGTTCAATACGCACCACCGTCAAGAGGACGTCGCGGTCCTCACGTACAACCACACGGGCGGCATTGCGCAACGCGCGACGTGGATCGGCGCCTCTGGATCCGGGGGCTTCGTCCTGGACTTCTCGGTCGCTACCGCCGGATTCCTCACGGCGATCGGGATCCAGATCATCCCAAATCCGCCGCTTCCGGGCCGCAGGATCAGGCGCCGCGTGCGGCTCTGGAAGCGCGCGCGCAGCCGGTTGCAGCTCGTCGCAGGTCACGCCGCGTCGCCGATCACGCTGCGGCTGCCGCGCAGGCCGATGCGGCGCGCGCGACTCATGCGCCGCCTGCGCCGCCCGTCGATCGGCGGGAAGCCCATCGGCAACCCGCCGCTGATGCGCGGCTTCTGGAAGGCCGTTGGCCGCATCCGCCGCGCGATGATGCTCAGGCTGCGCCCGCGCCCGCTCGCGATGACCTCGATTCCCGTCATCGGCGAGACGCTTCCCGAGGCCCCCAAGGGCCGTCTCTCGCAACCCGGCCTCGTCCGTGGCAGGATCGTCGGGGCCGAGGCTGGCGCCTCGGACAACGCATGAGCGACATCGTCATCGTTCGCGACGAGGTGCAGGAAGGCACCGACGTCTCCAACGTGGGCGCGATCGTCGGCGGCGACGGGCGTACCCTGCTCACGCACTCGGACGTCGCGGGCGTGGTCTCGCTCGACATCTTCGAGAGCAGGACGCAGACTCCGATCTACTCGACCACGTTCTCGGCCGGCTCGACCGGGCCACTGTACGACGTGCCGCAGGATGACGACTACTGGGGCCTCGACGACATCGGCTACAACTGGCGGCACAAAGTCACGGTCGCCGCGCTTGCCCTTCAAGGCGCCGCGCAGCTCGGCGGGCGGCGCTACCTGCACGTCTACCGCATCCCGACCGTGAGCTACGGCACAGTGCGCGCGGTCTTCGAGTGGAAGATCGGCGCACTCCCCATCTAGCCATGCCCTGGACGCCGAAGCAGCATCGGTTCTTCGAGATGTGCAAGAGCGCGTCCGGCCGCGCCAAGGCGCGCGCGAAGTGCCCGGCTGCGACCGACGCCGCGCGCATGGCCGCCGAGGGCATCAAGGCTTCCAAGGCGAAGAAGCCGAAGAGGTAAGCCCGTGACGGGCGGTAAGCACGGCCACGGCCCGACGAACAACGGCAGCCATCTACAGGAAGAGCATCGCCGAGGGTTCCACGATCCGACCTCGAAGCTGTACGCCGCGCGCTTCGACCAGCCGGAGGGCGCCAAGAACCGAGAGAAGGGCGGCAACCGTCCGAAGGACCGACAGCGCGCGTGCCTGGAGCGCGTCATGCGCTGGGAGCTAGAAGGCGCCGACACGCTCGAATCGCTCCCTTCCAACGCGAAGATGTCGCTCGCCAAGCTGAAGCGCGAGCACCCCATCGGGATCATCCGCTCGATGTTCTCGCTGCGCATCGTCGCCGAGGACTTCGGGCACAAGGACTTCATGAACGCGCAGCGTCTCGTGCGTGAGATCCTCACGAAGCTCCAGGGGCACAAGGACGACGATCAGATGAAGCCCGAGCCCGACTCCATCACGGTCACTGTCGGGCGCCTGAACGTTCCGCTACCTGGCGCGGATTCGGATGACCCCGCGCCGCCCGAAGGGGGATCAGGCAGCGCGGGGGCCGAAGGGGCCGTCAACGCCCCACTCTCAACAGAGAAACCGGCCGGGTAGGGCCGACCGGTGCTTTCAGAACGGGTCCTCAGTGACCATGTGCGCCGGGATCAGGAGTTTGCCAGCGGCAGTGCATCCGAGCTTCTCCAGGCGCGCGCGGGCCGCCTTGAGGCGCACGACGAAGGCAGACACCTCTCGGTCGAGTGCCTCGATGAACTTCTCATCCCGCGGCACGCGCACGACCACAGGCGGCATCGCAGGGTTGTACGAGATCACGTCCGTCCACGCGCGCCCCGTGAGCCAGAGCGCGCCTTGGACCTGCGCGAAGTAGCCGTTGAGTCCGCTCGGGTCGAGCAGGTAGCCGACGTGCGTGCTGGCGGAAGGGTTCTTGATCTCGATGGTTCCATCGTCGCCGACGAGCCCGTCCGGAGATGCGCCTACCATTTCGTCGTCGCGAAGCACGATGCCGACCTCGCGCACGTCTACGTCGCGCTCGAACGAGTACCACTTGCGCGCGAGTGGTTCGAGTTGAGTACCACGGTCCATGAACGCGCTCGCGTCCGCGCCCGATGGCTCGCCCGTCAGCCACTCCGCGAGCAACGTCATCATGTAGCCGTGTGCCTGCGTCGAAGGCTTGCGCGTCGCTGGGGTCAAGATCTTCGAGAACTGCGAGCCAGTCGGAATACCGAGACGCGCCTTGTGCCACGCGGCGCTGCCCTGCGCGCAATCCATGACGATCACTTGGCGACCTTCGTTGCCAGCTTCGCGCACACCGCATCGAATGCCGATGCCGGGAGATCGTCGAGCGTCGTAGCGCCCCACTGTTCATTCGTCCACGCGAGCAGGCGATCGTTCGTCGCAGGCGGGCAGCGGCCGATCATCTCCTCCAGGATGTCAACCTGCGTCGGCGTAACGCGCTCCTCGGGCTCGGCGTTGCCGTCCACGTCCTCGTCGCATGTCGTCAACCCAAGCGCCTGGATCAGGCTGTACCGCTGCGCGTAGGTCATCACGGCGCCGTACTTCTGCGCCTCGCTGCACCCTGCGCGGCTCTCGACCGGCAGCACAACGGACGACGCAACTGAGTGCCCTCCGACGTGCGACACGATGCACGCGAGCGTGAGGTTGCCGCTCTCCATCTTCGAGTCGCCCCACCGGAACGAGAGCCCACACGCACCGAGAGGGCCGCGCACGGTCGCCTCAATGTCCTCAAGCGTCGCATACCGGCGCGGTTGGCTCGTGCCGTTGCGCGTCACCTTGAACTGCGTGTTCTCAGTCCGGCGCGGGATCGGCGGGCACGCCTCCTTGAAGCGCGCCATTGCCTCGGCGAAGTCTTGCGCCGCCCGCCGCGCGCTCATGCGCTCGTCGAGCGCCACTAGCCGCTCCAGGATCTCGACACCCTCGGCGCCCTTCTGCACCGCGAGCTCGAACAGGCGCGGCATCGACGCGGACGTGATCGCCGCCATCGGTAACTCAGGTTGTACGGGAACGACATCGTGATCTGTCATGGGTAGTCCTTGAGATGAGGGAACGCGCGTGCGCACCGAGCCGCACGGGCTTTCTTCTGCCGTCGCCGGTACGCCCGCGATGCGAGCTTGCGGCACTCACGGCAGATGCGCTGCCCGAACGCACGCACAAGAGGATGCCCGCGCTTGCAGAGCGGCTGCGCCACGCGCGCGGCGTTGTAGGCGATCAGCGGGGCTAGTTGCTTCTCGGACGTGTACGAGCGCGTCACAGGCCGCGCTCTTTCCACGAGTAGTCCATCGCGCGCTCGTCGTGGACGGTCCACGGGCGCGCGCACTCGATGCACAGCTCGCCACCGCTCGCCATGCGGTCCTCGTGCGTCAGCGTCTCGCAGCGGTCGCAGACGTACCAGTAGCCGGTGGTCTCGCACTCCTCGTGCGCGCACCAGAAAGCATCCTGCTCGTCCTGCGCCATCTCGCGGCTACACCTCGGGCAGTTCATGGACGCACTCCTTCCCATGCTGGACGATCATGGTGTTCGCGCGCCATCGGCCGTCATCGGTCACGTCGCCGTCGAACTCGAACCGCGCGCCGCAGTGCGGGCACGTCTCCGGCCAGTCGGCATCGATCTCGTTCTCGCAGCAAGGGCAGGTCACTTGCCCTCCCGACAGCGCTTCGGAAACGGGCCGAGGATCGCGCGCGTGATCCACCCGCACCAGAACGCGAATAGGCCGCAGAGCGAGCCTAGCAGGAAGTCTCTCACTTGCCCTCCTTCGGCTCGGCCGGCGCGGGGGCGGGCTCGGTCGAACAGAGTGAGCAGGCGTGCCACTCGCCAACCGCTTGACCGTTCACTATGCGCCGAGTTGCGCCACACGAGCACACAGCCCATCCGTTTCCGGCCATAGGCAAGTGCGCGATTGCATGGTCGTGCGCCATGGCTACTTCCCCTCCCCCGTCTCCGGCCCAGTTGCCGAAGAAGGCGGACTGGGCTCGTGGCTCGTCCCTGACGTACGCGAGCCGCGGAAGCGGAAGCCGGAGCGCATCAGACGGCGCCGCGCGCTAGACTGCGGCGTATGAGCGCTTACACCGACGGAAGCACGCTGGTTTTCTTCGACCCCAGGGGCCGTCTTTGGATGCTGTCCTCGGGCAGACCTGCGGTAGAGCTGCATTCCGTGTCGTCGCCTGCTAGCCTGCCGTCGCATGACTCACGGCAACGGGAAAGCGGCGGGGCCGTTCGAGGCTGGCGGCCCGCTAACAGCCGACGGAAACATGATCTGGCAGGTGCGTCTGGCGCCAAAGCATCCCGGCGCACCGCCAGGTGAATGGGTGCCCGTCTTCTTCACGATCAACTCGCAACGGAGAGGACTACCACCAGAGAAGCGAAGCAGCCTCATGCTTACGGCGGCGGATGCCTCAAAGTTCGGCGCCATGCCTGGACCGAACGCGGTGAGGACGGTCGAGATCCTAGGCAATGGCGGAGACGTGTTTGCTTTGGCTACATTCGGCGGCATTGCGCCGCTTCCGGGGATGTCGCTACTGGCGGTGGACACACTGATTGGGACGTTCCACATTGACGGACCTAGCGGGCTTTGGTCGTGGACAGTGAAGCGGTAGCTCAATGCCGAAGAAGAAGACCGAAGAGGCCGCGACCTTTGAACGGTTCGAGCGCGCGCTACGGAAGGCGCTGAGCACGCCTCCGGGCAAGCCGACAAAGGCGAAGAAGAAGCGCGCCAAAAAGCGGCGCTAGCGGCTAGGGCTTCCATAAGCCCGCCTCCATCAGATCGACCAGCTTACGCCCGCGGCCGATACCCATCTCTAGTCCGATCTGTCGCAATTCAGCCGGTTTCCAGAAACGGGTGTAGTGCATACCGCCACCGGTTAATCGATCGTAGACAAGTGGCTTGCGCTCCTTGGGCCGACACTTTCGGCGATGAATATGCCATGCCAACATGTCCGCCATCTGAAGCGGCGGATACTTCTTGTCGTCCTCGAATCTAGGTTCCCCTGCGATGAACTCAGCCAGTTCCTTGCCAGCAAAGTCTCGCCGGACAATCTCTACGAGACGCTTCGAGATAGTTTCCTTGCCCTGTTGCTTGTCGAAGTAGAATTGCACCTGACCTGGCCTCCTGTGATTCCGGCACAGCTGTATCACGCTGAACAGTACGGTAATTGCGGCAAGGTAGTACGGCGATCGGAACTCTCGCCTCGCGCTTGGTCGCGCGTACTTGGTGTACGGGCCCTGCGGGATTACGCACGCCACTCGGACTGGCGCGCCACGCTCCAAGATGTCGGCTAGCGAAATCAGCTTAGCGTCCCGCTGGCGTTCAGTGAATCCATCAAACGCTCCACTGGGCTGGCCGGCGGCCTCAGACATTTTGAAATAGTCAATTTTGCGCCCCTCTTCCAGCTTGCTCGCCCAGCGCTTTGTCACCACGTCCCACTTGTCTGCGCTCGCGAGGTATCCGGCCATCACGAAGTAGCTCGTATCCTCGCCCATTCCGCTCTCGTCGAAGTAGGCATCCATCATCACGAGCCACCTCCGACGCCGCTCGCGCGGATGCAGCCCGGAAAGGTCGCGGCGGATTGCGTTGCCAACTCGCGGCCGGCGCGCCGAGAGGCCGAGGGCTCGCTCGAAGCGGCTAGACATGCCACACCACTGGTGTGCCAGGTGATCGTTCCCCTTCCGCCGGATCGTAGCGATGCGCGTGGGGCGCCTCCGCCCTGCGGTCCGGCGCGCTCACGGGCGCACCTCGCGCAGGCCAAGCTGGGCAAGGTCTTCTTGGTTGGTCTTCATGCCTCCATTATACCACATCGGCAAGATCACGGCAACTTGACAACAGCCACTTCGAGCGGTACGAGAGCGTCCGCACCGAGCTGTGAAAGGGTTCCCATGATGGCCCAACGCCCCCGTCTCCCCGCGACCTCCGTCCGCGCCAAGCGCTACGGCCAGGCGAACCAGATCTCCTACGAGGTCAACGAGCGCGCGGAACGCGAGGCTTCCCTCGCGCGCATGGCCAGCGACACCGCCCGCCGCCGCGCCATGGCCGCACGCCCGAAGCCCGCGCAGTCCGGCATGAACGCCGGCACCATGGGCGGCGCCCGCGGCCTCAAGGGCTCGTGGCTATCCGTCATCAAGGGCAGTTGATCGCGCCGCCCCGATGATCTCCCTCGATCCCCGCGAGCTCATGCGCGAGGTTCACGCCTCCGCCAAGGCGCGCGACGATCGACTTCGCGGTGTTGAGGAGCTCCTGCGGCGCTATCCGGGCTCGTGGTGGAGCGGCGTTCCTGGGCACGGACAGTTTGACCCCGAGAACGCCTCGTTCGAATTGGTGTCGTACTTGTCATCTCAGTTGGTATGGCAAAACCCGCGCGTCAGCGTCTCAACGCGCCGCCCCGTCGCTCAGCAAGAAGTCGCCGAAGCGATGCACTGGGGACTCAATCGCTGGATCACCGATACCGACTACAAGACGCACCTCGACGACCTCGTCGTTGACTACCTATTCGGCTGGGCAGTCGGGCACACGACGCTCGCGCCGCGCCAAGAACACCACGAATCCGAGGACCCGCCGCTCTGGCCGCAGACGTCACGTCTCGACCCGCGCGACTTCGGCTACGACCACCTGTGCCCGACGTGGCGCCGCGCTCGCCTGCTCTGGCATCGCTGGAGCATCGACAAGGACGACCTCGTCAAACGCGCACGCCTCGACGCGAAACGCCCCAAGAACAAGCGCGAAGGATGGGACGTTGGAGCTGTCGAAGGGCTCTCGACAACCGGCGGCCATCGCACGCTCCTCGGTGTCATGCGCGGCGACCGCAACGACGAGCGCGTTGACCGCAAGGAGGTCGAGCTCGTCGAGATCTACATCCCCGAGGTTCAGCTCGACGGCGAACCGGGCCCGGAACACGGCTTCAACGGCACCATCGTGACCCTCGGTGTCGCGGGCGCTCTCACGTCGCCGGCCGATGGCGTGATCGTTCGCCCGCCGCGCCCGTTCTTTGGACCGCGTTGGGGGCCGTACACCGTGTTCGGGACGTACGTCGTGCCTGGCAGCCCGTTCCCGCTCTCGCTGCTCCTCGCGACCGCCGGGCACATCGAGCTCGCGTCACGCGCTGGCGTCGCGATCGACAAGTCGATTGCCGCCTACGCAAACATGCTGATCACCACCGACCAGGAGCTCGCACAGCTCATCGTCGATGGGAAGCAAGACAACGTGTATACCGCGCGCAACCTCGCGTCGCTGCAAGACAAGGTGGCGACCTTCGCGAAGGGCGGCCCCACGCGCGAGATGCTCCAGAGCTACGAGCTGATTCGCGAGCGTCGCAATCGCGCGATGGGCCTCGACGACGTTCAACGAGGCATCGTCACCGGCGCCGGCACCGCGACCGAAGTCAGCGAGGCCGTGCAAGCCGCCGGCGCGCGCGTGGCGCAGGTCAAGAACCGCTTCCAGGATGGCGCACGCCGCGAGCTGAAAACGATCTCCTGGTACCTCTTCCACACCGACGAAATCGAGTTCGGGATGGGGAAGGAAGCCAGCGAAGCGATGGGCGCACCCGAAGGAACGGAAGCGTTCTTCGAGGGTGGCACATTCGAGGCTGGCAGCGGCACGACGTTCGACGACCTGGGGCTCGAGATCGAGCCGTACTCGATGGAGCGGCCTACTGAGCAGACGAAAATCCTGCGCGCGAGCTTCTACACGAACGTGCTCCCGGTGATCGCGCCCATCTTGCCGCAGCTCGTGGCGGCCGGCTGGAAGCCGAAGCCCATGCTCGATGCGATCGGGGACGCCTACCAGGTTCACAACCTCTCCGACCAGGTGGACATGGAGCGACTCGCAGAGGCCGCGCAACAACCGCCCGAGGGAGAAGATCCGATGCCGCGACTCCTGCGCGACATCGGGCTCACGCATCAGATGGCCGGCGAGTTCGGCCAACCCAAGAAGGGCGGCACTCGCGGCGGGCCGAAACCCATGGGCAAGGTGCCGTCGTTCAAGGCGCCCAGCATGGCGCCGGTCGCTACAGAGAGCCCAGTGACAGCCGCCGGGTAGCCCTGGCTTGCCATCGCGTGCAGGCAGTTGCTACGCTCTCGACCGCGTTGCGGTTCCCGTTCGCGTGCTCGCGAAGCGCCGTACCTACTGAGGCCAGCCCATGACGTTCATCGACCTCGTGTTCGCCTCGACGCTCGGGCAGCTCGCGATGGTGGCGGTGGTGTTCCTGGGGTGGCTCGTGTGGCAGCTCGGGCGCATCTCGTTCGCGATCGGCAAGGGCGCGGCCGGTACGCGGGTCACGATCACCTGCGAGCGGAAGAAGTGAAGCCGACCCACCGCTACGACATCCGCTCTGGCAAGTTCGAGGCGCTGACGCCGAGCGAGCCGAAGCGTCGCGGTCCGAGCGTGCACACGCGCTTCCGCCCGTTCGTGACGGAGCAGCTCTCGAAGCACGACGCTGCGGCGATCGGCGCCGAGCGATCCAAGGGCGGCTCGACGTACATCGGGAGCGAACGGCAGCTCAACGAGCTCTTGGCGCGCAGGCCGGACATCGGGTGGAAGCAGTGAGCGGCTACAGCGAGCCGATCCGCGTGCAGGCGGTGAAGCCGAAGCGCTCGACCGCGGCACAGAAGCTTGCGAGCCTGCCGCCGGATCGCATCGGCGCGTGGCTGAAGGCGCACCCGCACGACGCCTACCGGATCGCGCGCGCGGAGGCGAAGAGGGCGAGGCGCGTGCAGTGAGCTTCGCGCGCCCCGGCAGCGTGCTCGCATGGCTACTCGACGACGAGTTCTGCCCGTCGATCGAAGGGCGCGACAAGGTGTACGCGTCGAGCTCCGAGCGGAAGCGACAGCTCCAGAACCGCGC
>Ga0247665_1000005_pt1 | contig 46814 bp, 53 predicted proteins | sample CNK06_metaG_FD_182716 | JGI IMG/M metagenome (GOLD analysis project Ga0247665, IMG submission 182716) | Soil microbial communities from Purdue University Martell Research Forest, Indiana, United States - CNK06 | ecosystem: Environmental > Terrestrial > Soil > Temperate forest > Bulk soil... | reverse complement strand
GAAACTGCCCAGCCATGTCCATGGTCTCCTGAGATGTGATCTCAAAGGTCTCAATCAGGGACAAGGATTTTTCAGCGTTGACACGTTCCTCAGCCAGGCCCTCCTGGGTGCCGTGGCTCAGTAGGTTTGTGCTCACGATGGCGCTGCCCGTGGTGGCAAAGGGAGGCTGCCCGGCTGCATTCCATTCGGCCAGATGCTTCTCACAAAGCCCATCCGAGACCACCACAAACTTGCAGCGGCGTGCCTTACACAGACCAGGCTTTGCCATATGCGTGATATTGAACACCAAAACACCTACCTTTTTGTTTTACAAAACTCAGACGTAGCCATTTATTGTGCCGTGTATTTTGTCGAATGGTCAAGGGGCCCAGCCGGGCTACAAACGCCTCATATACTTTAGTAGCATCCCACAGGCATCGATTACGTGGCCCCTGTGCCCCTTGACCGTTGGCAGTAGGCTTTTTTCGTCTTGGAGGAGGGCTGCCACGATCCTGGCCTGGTGGATGTCCTTGGGTGTCTGGCCCTTCCATTCGTACGGTGCCCAGAGCAGTGTCCTGGGGCACCCCACAAGAGCCTCAATTCTGCCCGTTGCCATAGACAAGTCAGAGATATCAGCCCTCGGGGCCTTGGAGCCAGCATATTGCACGGGTTTCTCTAAAATACATATTTGGGCATTCAGAGTTTTCAAGAATGCCGCATCTTTGATGTCAGGCAGATACCCACATCTGATTATCTGCCCACCTGTGGCAAAGGCAAACCCCAGGTACTTGACCCCAGGATCGATGGCCAGGACCCTGCTAAACCGGGTGAGGGATGTGGAAGTATCGACACATTTAGCCACAAAATGGCCTGCATCTGAGCTCTGCATCTCCGAGTCCTTTATTTTCAAATAGTGCGCAGAATGCACCTGGTGTTATGCCCCAGTACAGCAGGGCCAGGGGTGCTGGGAAGGTCTGGGCAAAGCCCAAAAACTGCAGGGGGTCAAGCCAGCCGATGGCATCGGCACCCCTGAGGGCAATCCTCCTCCACCACTTCCGATGGCACCGGACAGGCACCAGTTGCAGGATCTCAAAGTTTTTTGTGGCCTCCCTGGCTGCCTTTTCCATCCATGGCTCCAGCTCATCATATGGGCTGTTGCAGTAGGTGGAGTCACACCAGGGGGCAGTCAGCCCTGGGCCCTCCCATTTATATACCGGGCTTCCATCTTTTTTGATTTTTCCAGTGGGCACCTGCTGGCCATAATATGCCCTCTCAGGCTGCAGTATCGAGTCAGGGCCAGCACAAGGGTCTAAACGAATGGGGCCACCAAAAACTGCCTGGGCCAGGTCTCGTATCTCAGGGGGTGTATACACTTCCTGGGGCCTATCCTGGGTGGGAGAGCCTATGAGCGTACGCACAGTTTCAGGGTGTGCAGCACTTGTAGGCTCGTGGTGCACCAGACGATCGCTGGCCCCGTAGAAAGATCTCAAGCTCTTTGGTGCATGGGCTACCATTTATGTACCCCCCTGTATGCGGGTGTGATCACGGCTGCCACCATGTCTCAGACTTGGACTGTTTAGCTGCCACAAAATGCACCACCAGAATTAGATAGCCGATGCATCCAAGTACCCAGAACCAGGTACATAGATCACCCACTTACGCCGCCACCTGTTGGAGGTCCCAAGGCAGTATCGTCTGGCCATCGGCTGCCCATATCGTCTGGGCTTTCTTGCTCCAGGTGAGCATTACGCATGGCGTTACTTTCTTGATGGGTACGTCAATCACCCACTCATTGAACTCGGAGAGCATGACATCAGCCAGCCTTTGAGCGGCTGGGCTGCACCTGTCCAGAGGGCCCTCCAGGATGAGCTCATCATGGACAAAGTTGACTAACTTGAATCCGTACAGGGGGCTGCTTTTATCAAAAGTCTCCCTGACCACCACCCTGAGGGCAGCCAGAGCTCCATCGGCGCAACGTCCTTGGAAGTACCCATTGCACTTGGCTGAATACGTGGCCCCACCACGCCACCTGCCAGACTTGAATTGCTGAATGGCTCCACCATGGTCAGAGGCTGTGGACTGCACCCACTGAAAATAGGCCTCATTCTCGGGGAATGCCTGCAGCCAGTCAGCCCGTATCTGGACAGCCTCATCCAGCGTAAAAATGGTGTCCCATTGAGCACGGCTGTAAACAACAAACGATTCAGGCCCCATGCAGCCTGGAAAACCAAAGTTTGCAGGCTTGGCTCTGCCACGTGCTTTTTGCAGTACAGGGTCTGCCTTGTGCTCGATAGCAAAGCTGTAGTCTAGGCCAATGGTTTTGGCCCCAAACTTTAGGTGGGGGTCAATCCCCGCCTTGAGCATGTCTGCCAGGGCTGAGGCTCCAAAGAGCTCCAGGCAGTTTTGAGCGTGCGTATGCAGCTCTGCTCCTGGGTAGTCCCCCTGGATAAAGGCGTTGCCAGGCCTGGGGATCACACACTCCCTGACACCCAGGTCAGACCCAAAATTCTGGAGCTGCTTACCCTTGAGCACCCCCCCTTTTTTGGGCTTATAGCTGGAGGTCCTGCCCGTGGTTTTCAACGGGTCAAACCCCGATTGCAGGGGCAGTTGATAGCCATGGGCCAGATCTTCGATACCTCCCAGCAGCAGATCGGCTGACCCGTACTCAGCCAGTGTCACCAGCTGCTCATCCCCGGACAGGACACAGGCATCGTAGTCCGTGCACAGGTAGTCAAACCGCTCTTTTTCGGAGAGCATGGCCCAGAGCTCAGGGCCCTTGAGTCTGAGGCCCTGGTTTTTGGCTCGACTCCTGGCCAGCTCAAAGCCAGTGTCCGTGAGCTTTCGGACATGGGGCTTGTCAGCCGTGGCCCTCAGCAGCCTGGCCTTGGCCACAGCCTTGGGCTTGCTGGGGTCAGGGTCCTGGTACTGCTGCCACTCCTCTGGGGTCAGGTACTGGGCCAACAGGTGGTCTCCGATGGTGGCATCATCGGCAGCCAGGGGGGACCGTCGAACGGCTGTGCGCCTCCCAGCGGACGTTAGGCTACGGACCAGTCCCACCCCCTGGAGCTCCACCCTCCAGCGCTGGAGCTGGGCTGTGAGCTTGTCTCTCAGGGCCTCAGTCCTGCCCCTGTGCGTGCGAAAGCCTCCACACTGAGCTAGGTGCAGGTTCCAGGCTGTCTCTGTCCTGAGGGCGCACTCTCCACCCCAGCTGGTCCCTGCATACAGAATGCTGCTGCCGTGCATCCTGACCCACTGCATGTCACACCACTCCTGCCTGACCCAGATCTCAGCCACTGGCTCAGGATCGTGGGCTGCATAGGCATGGGCCTCTGGGGGCCAGAGCTCCACAGGGACATCGTGCAGCTCTGCATACCTTTGACGCCAAGGGTCAGCCCCGTCCTTGAGCAGTTTGAAGTGGGCTGCCACAGCCTCCAGGCTGTAGCTCCTATTGTTGCCCTCATCTTTGAGGAGGCCTAAAGCACAGTCGATTAGTTTCTGGCGTATGACAGTGCAGTGGAATTGGCCACGGAAAAACTTGTCCACCACCAACTGTATTAGGTGGGGCCAGTGCACCACGATAACCGCCACATCGTAGGGCAGGTTATGGGCCACCATCACCACGTCTGATGCCAGCCACTCCTCGAGTAAGGCCAGGGCCTCCTCTGAGTCAGGGGCCAGCCGGGCATGCAACACCCTGCCATTCCAGTCCGTGGTTACGTCTGCATACTGCAGGCAGACCATGGGAGGAGCCACCAGGGCCCTGTCCATGAGAAAGGTCTCAGTGTCCCAGGCCACGATGTTTGGAGCGCTGGCCTTGAGTGAGACCTCCTCCAGCTTGAGTGAGCCAAGGGTCAGGGCTGGGTGAGAGTGGGCCAGGCGTCCTGCCCGGTCTCCATCAGCACTCACGCAGCACCCTGCTGCTGGCTCATATCAGCCAGGATGGCAGTCATGGTCCTGGGGTTTTCCGCAAACTCTCGATACGTATGCCGGATGTAGTTGTAGCTTTTGCCCGTCTGGTCCGGCTTGGTCTGTACCGTGGCTGCCAGCGTGCACAGGACAGCCCCCTGGAGGAGCTCCCTCTCAATCATCATCTTTGCGATGCCCATCCACTGCTGTGGCGAGTCAGGGTCAATGTGCAGGGCTGCTCCAAGAAAACCTTTGACGTTGCCCAGGGCAGCTTGGCGTTTGGTCTTATTGTCAGACCGTAGGCCGTTGATACTGATGCTCCCCATAGACCCAGCAGGGAAGTCTGGATTGTCAGACTCCAATACTCTCAACTCGATAACCAGGCTAAAGCCGTGGTGCCCATCCACGTTTTTCAGCTCCAGCACCTGGAAAGTAAAATCTCCATCCGTGATCTTGGGTAGTCTCTCGGTTACGTGTGCCTCATTGAGACCATTGAATAGCGCGTCATAGTCCATGCTTGTCTAAATCCCCGTCTTTTCTATCTTTGATTTTTGAGCCAGTGTCGACCCACCCAGCATGCACCAACTGGCCACGCTGAGTCCAGTGGGCACTGCTGGAAAGCACGAAAAGTCTATATTTGATTTATAGGTAACTCACAGCAGAAACCCACTCTCGATAGCCTCCCTTAGGTCAGGGATGTCCTTGGTCGCGTACACCAGCTTTTGTGGCATGCCTGTGGTTAGCTGGGTGTACTCAGCGTCCTGGATAGCCTGCTGGAGGGCTTCATATTGCTCCCTCAACATGAGCGGTATCTCGCAAGTAACCTCATCAGCCTCCTGCCCGTCTCTGTGAGTCCTGCCCAAGAGCTGCTCCCACCAGGAGCCAACAGTGGGGGGCACCAGAACTAGATTGGCATTCCAGCGCTGCAGGTTGCGTCCCTCTCGACAGCTGGCGATGGAGACGATCGCCGATCCGTTGTGCTCCTCCACCAGCTTCCCAGACCGGACATCCATCGCAGAGGCTCCAAAGTAAGGCACTCCAGAGAGCTCCGAGAGTCTTCTCCCAGAGTACTTGTGCGACACCCAAACGAGTCCTGTGTCTGGATGCTCCTCAAGCCACTTGGCAGCGTAGTTAAGCGTCGTGTCGTCTATTCCGACAGGGACGCTATTTGGCTCGAAAGTAGGCTCGATTGCTTTCCACTCAGCGTAAAGCCCCCCATCGTCCACTTGCTTTGAGTGGATGGCAGAGACCACGTGCAAAGGGGTGTGGAGGCTTTGGCTGTGGGCTAGGATGCCTCGACAAAACTTTGACCAAGCTTTCCTAGCCTCCAGCCATTCGGAGGGGGGACGTGGATCCCAGACGTAATAGAAACCGCCACCAGCCATTTCATTGGCGTGTTGCCAAAGCTGGATCGCACTCTCGAAAGGGTGATCGTCTGGCGTGCACCAGCTTTGACGCATCCACTCAATGGCCTCTCTTATCTTCGGAGGAGCATCCATGTGGGTGGCAGTGATCGTCAAACCGGTTTGAGGGATGTCCTCTTTTGTCGTTACGACTCCTGGGGAGGAAACCAAACGAGAGCCAAACGCCTGCCTAGCTCTCGAGAGAGCATCTCCCTCAAAGGTCTCTCCAGGCACCAGTTGCTCCAGAGGCCCAGGGTCTGCCCGTTGCTCTGGCTCAACCTTTTCGTCAAGAGCCAGCCCCCACAGCAGGCCCTCATAGGCGTCTCTGGGCACTGGTGCGTGCTCTCCCAGGCACCACACCAGAATATGTCTGTAGTCTTTTAGGCCTCTTGCTGTAATCGATCCTGACATGCCTACGAAAGGCACGTGAGTGGGGGTGCCGTGCTTGTGCTTTCGCATGAAAGCCCTCACTGCCCGTGTGCATCCAGCGTCCTGGCTTTTGAGCTTGTGGACCTCATCAGCCACGATCAAATCAGGGGGCTGTCCTGCACAGCAGGTGTCGAGCCACCCCGGGGCAGCCCTTGAGAGTATCTCGTAAGAGAAGACTCTTATTCCGGCTGGGATCCTCCAATGGAGGGCCAGCTTTCGTGCCTCGATATGTGTCTTTGCTCGGAGGGCAGCAGGCACGAAAAGCACTGGCTGTTTAGCTCCCAGCACCAGTGGAGCCAAAAGAGAGACCAGGGTTTTGCCCCCTCCAACTCGAATGGGGAGCAGAGCTCCTCTTAAGTCGTGAGCCTCTCGGAGAGCAGCTGCCTGCACAGGCCTTAAAGACTGCATCCCTCCAGGTGTCTTAAGGCCATCGGTAAGCAGAGCCATTAAGTGGCCCAGCTCATGAGCCTCTGCCCATTGGCGTCTAGGGAGCCCCTGGATTCTTAGAAACTCGGGGGACACACGGACCGATCGATCCTCCATCGTTCTAGGAATCCGAGGGTCTCTAGGCTCTCCAAACTTCTCGATGAGTGCGTCAAAGTGGTCAGGGACTTCTGGGCATCCTGGGGGTGTCCGTGAAACTGCATTCATGGGTGTGGACCTGGTGGGGCCTCAGGGGGCCCAGCTTTCAAGTAGCTTTCACACTCAACAGTGCATCAGCGATCGCATAGGCACGGACAGCCACCTGGGTGGGGGTCAGAGCCAGGTTGCCAGCCAAGTGAGAGGCTAGTGTGTGGGCTAGCTCATCTCGGTTAGCTGTAGACGTGGCGGGTGAAGCTACCACGCCTGTGGTCACTGGGACAGTAGCAGTGGGTATCGTGGCCTTTGCCCCTGCTGGCCGTATATCAGGAGCTGGAGTTTGGGTCTTTTTCTCAGCTGTAGGAGTAGCAACAATAACAGGGGCTGCCTGTGCAGGCACCTGTACTGCTGTGGTGTTTTTTCCCTGGGATGTGGCGTTCTTTCCCACAGATTGCAGGTGAGCCAGGAGGTCTGCCCCTTTGACCGGAGCTGCCACACTGGATGGTTTTTCAGGTGCATTAATGACATCCGTTGACTTTTTGGTGTCGATTACGTGGGCTGGCTGAGGAGTGGCCTGGGTAGCACCGTTGGAAGTACCGAGACCCTGTGTCAAACGTGAATACAGATCCATGATTTTTCCGTTTTCCTTGTTAGTGTTCTGTGGTGTCAAGCGAATAATGGGATTACTTACAGCCGAGACCTTGGCATCGTCCAAGCCCTCAAAACATGCGGCCAGAGCTTCCGAGGGACTCAGCCTGCAGCTGCCACCCCGAGACTCAGCGTGCTGACAGCCGCTGTATTTATCACACTCTGTTGTGGAGCCTGGGAGGCTGTTGCCAAAGTTTATGAGGCTGCTATTTTTTAGGGCATTTGTCCTGCCCTCAGGCATCTGGGCCTGTAGCTCGATAATCCTCTGGGCCCAGGGGTGCACGTGTATCCACCAGTACGCCTCTACCTCTGTCCTGGTGATGATGGTGTCTGAGGGCAAGGCCTTGGATTTTCGGCTTGTCCAATAATACAACCATCGGAGGAATACCCTGTCAGCTGTAGGTGCATCCTCCAGGGCTTTGGCTGCATAAATGAGAGCTTGAGGATCCTGCACCAGGGCATCGTGCCCCCAGAGGCCATAGCGGGCTGGGTCGCTACTGGTTTTGTGGTCGATAACTGCAGGCATGCCAGGTGTGGCACCAGGGACCAGAGAGCTGGGCCCGTGGTAGTCCATGATTAGCACATACTGGATACCACCCTTTGTCAACGTGGCCTTGGTCTCGACATGGCCTGACTTGGGGGGTGGCATGTGTGGCAGTCCAGCCAAGGCCATGGCCCCCACTTTCGTGCTGCGATCCTGGGCCTTGCCTACGGTCAAGTAGGCCTGTTGCACGCCATGCAGCTCAGTCCCCAGCTTTTGCTTCTCTGTCTCGAGTCTCTCAGCCGTAAAGTCCAGGACCCATTTTCGCTCACAGCCCTGGGTGGTCTTTATGGCAGAGGCTGAGACTGGCCACTTTTGGACCAGAGGCAGGTGGCGTACTGGGCTATTCATGGGTGTTGTCGTGTGCAGGAATGCATTTTTCGCAACTGTCTACTGGCACCCAATAATGCCCTGTATCGTCCCAGACTTCCGTGCACAGGATATCAGCCCATTCACCACAGCAGTGGCAGTGGGTTTCAAGTATTTTTGAATTATACAAGATCTGTTTTTACTCCTGACTGTGGCGTGTCACTAGTGCTTGCCTTTACTTGGGATCCCATACCATGGCCTGCAACTCCTCCAGGGAGTCGATGCCCCAGGTGTGGTGAGTTGCAAACTGATACAGGTCTTCTAACCGTACTCTGACCAGGCCTTTTTTCAAACCCTTTTCAGCAATCTCATACAGGGCAGCCGTTATTTGTGGGAGCTCCAGGGGCCTGGTGGTGCCCAGGTACTGGTCCCATTTGTGGGCAATGAGCCTGGGGGCTATAAACAGGCCTGCTGGACCAAGGTCGTATTTATAACGCTCTTGGGAGCTATCGCAGATTTTCGGATTTTCCAAAAACTTGAGCAGCCACTGGCAGACCAGAGCTCTGTTACGTCCCTGGGTACGTAGTGCCCGGTGCAGGGGTGAGTCAGTCCCAGAAACCCAGAGCCTGCCATCCGGTGTTACCTGGTGGGTCTGCTCCAGCCACAGGATGTGATTAGCAATCTCCCCCCTTGACAGGTGGGGGGCTGGGGTGGTGCTGCTGCAGGGTATGTACAGGATACGCTCTGAGATAGCCTCGATATCCCACTGCTCCAGCGTTTCATGAGTTTTGGCCAGCATGTGGAGCGAGTTGGAGGCCAGGATCACACGTAGGGCACCCTCAAGGTTCCGATTGGCTCGATACTTTTCCCGGATGGGGTGCTGTGTGCTGGTGATGAGGCGTCTCAGCTTGCCGGTATCCTCTGCCCACTCTCGAGGTAGACTCTCATCGGCAAAGACCACAGGGCACTTGGTCAAGTGCTCATTAAAGGCTGCCCCTGCCTCCTGGAGCTCTGTGGGCCTGTGGCCCCAGAGGTAGGCCAGGCCCTCTGCCAGCTGGGTTTTGCCACTGCGTTTGGGCCCATGCAGGTACAGGGCTGCTGTTGCTCTTTCGAGTTGGGGAGCAGTGGCCAACCAGGATAGTAAGATCTCATGGGTATGACTGTCAGACACCATCGTTTGCAGTGCCTGGGCCACCCTTGAGCTTTGCTCTGGTTTACAAGCTGCATTCCGGGGTGAGCACGCAACTAACAGACGGCTGGGTCTGACTGTCAAATCGACCATTGTGTGTGGCAGCGTTAGGCTCTCGCTGATGGCCTCCACCGTGGTGCCGTAACTCCTCATCAGCTGGGGCCAGGCCTTTTCTTTGACGGCATAGCCCAGCTTAGTTTTATCCAGCTCCATCAGCGTTACGCCTGGCAGGCTGGTGGCAGGCTGCAGCCTGTGGCGCACGAATTCCTCAGCGTGCTCACGGCTGCCAGCGTGCAGGTATTCTCCCTCAAAGAATACATAACAGTCCCCTTTGACACTCACTATCAGCTGCAGTGACAGATCCTCGGGGCTGCGTAGTTTGAGGCGTGTGCACCAGAGGGCTATCTCCTGCTCTGTGTACGGTCCCTGCCTGCCCAGCTGACCCATTCGTGCCGTGTGGGTGCCTTGAGATCTGTCTTTGACCTCTGCCTGGTGGCGGCGGATTTTCTCCTCCAGCTCATCAGGGGCTGTGCCCTCCTGCCACTTTTCGCCTTGGGTTTGCCTGACCAGCTCCTCTCGAATGGGAGCCACCAGCAAGGCAGGCTCTGTGTGGGGGTACTGGCCTGCCAGGATAGCCCCCACCTGGTACAGGGCTGTGTCCCTCTGACCCTCTGGGGCAAAGGCCTCCCCCTTGGCCTCTGCCAGGGCCACCATTGCCCTGCCACCCAGAGCACGGGCTGCTGACTGCCCTCCAGCGTTACGCTTGCCCAGGGTCAGCCAGCCCTTGAGCGTGGGAGCGTCCCCCACGAGGCTCAGGGCACGGGCAGGGGCCTGGGTCTCCACCACGTGGGCCAGGATGGCATCTACATCCAGACCCAGGCCACCCTCATGGCTGCCTGACTCCCAGGGAGCTCCGGGCATCCTGGCTGGTACAAAGTAGAGCCTGCCAGGGTCCCTGCACTGGGTGTCTAGACCTGGGACCAGCTCAGCCAGCCCTGCCCAAATGCGTGGCCACTGCGTGGCAGCGACAGGTTTGGATAGGCGGATTACAAACCGGTACTTGGGGAGGCGTGGCCTGGGACAAGTCTCGGGGCAGCCCGTATCGTGGGCTTTGTCCCCACACGTCCTGAGATGCCTAAAGCTGGTATGCCAAACGTAATCGAGTTGACAGGCCTGCAGCCGATGATGGAGCTGCTGCAGCTCTGCTGGTGAGGCCTTGTCCATGTCCAGGACCCCAGCAGTGACCCACTTGACATTTTGCTCACCCCGGACTGGCTCATTGAATTGGGCAGGTATCCAGCCCTGCAGCTCCTCTTTTGGGCCACTGTGTGAGTGCTCAGTGCGTAACCATCCCACCAGCTCCTCCCAGCCCATCTCCACTGGGTGCACCTGGGTGCTGTGGATGCTGCGCACAAGCGAGAAGGGGACTGAGTGCACGCCTGCACCCTGCCCCTGGTTTTTGGAAAATGCAAGATCTGCAGTGGGGGCAGGATGAGGTTATTTATCTTGACATTTGGGCTCAGGGCACCACCTGCCAGATCACAGTGTGCACTTTGAGGCCAAAGTGCCGTGTGGGTGCATGGATAAAAAGAGTGTTAGGTGTGGCGTTGTCTGGGTCTTTGAATCCCAAACGCTTGCCACGTGCACATTGGTTGAGGGCCCATGTGTAGCTGCCTGGCTGCAGGGCAGCTGTGACCCTGGGGTCTTGGAGCTCCAAGGACTCGGACAGCCAGAGGTAATACCAGGTCAGGCTCAGGGCCTCAGAATCAGCCTGATGGATGGCATAGGGACTCACGGGGCAAGTCACGTTTAGGGCACAGGGCTGGTAGTAGCAGAGCACGTAGCCAAGATCGTACTCCTGACATGCCCACTGCCAGCTGCCAGGGGGTTGGGGCCCTGCTGGGTGTCGAGGATGCAGGTAATTGAGGCAGCCTGGCCTGGTGCACTGCACGGTTAGGAATACGGGCAGCGCTGGGCTACCACACAGAGCGCATGGTGTATAAATCAAATATCCCCCTTGGTTTATATACTGGTGCTTGGACTAGAGCTGGAGTGGCACAAACTGCTCTAAAACTCTCGGGTGCCAGAACTGGCACTCAAACTGCTGGTACTGCTCAAAGGGCTGCACGATGGCATCCCATAGGCGTACGTTTGAGTGGTTACTGTTACAGATTCTGCGCTCTATCATGTATCGCATGATTGCGTCCACTGTAGGCAAGGGGCTTGGAGACACTCCTAGACGAATTCCCACGTACTCACGCCACAGCTGAAAGATGGCCTCACGGGCTGCTGCGATGCCCCCAGCTGAGAAGTGGGCAACCACACACTGTCTCACAAGGTCCGACACGCTCATTTGAAACTCCCCAACACGTTTGGCTCTCTCACTGTACGTGTAAGGGGGTGTAATGCGTGTCAGCTGGTCACAGAACCAATGCTGGTGCCCGGACCACGCATAGTTGACCAGCCCGTAGTATTTGGTTTTTGGCGTCCTGCCCTGTGGTGGGCTGGGGAATAGCAGATGCTGGGCACTCCAATCGAATGGGTTAAGGTTTTTGTTTGCACCCCGATTGTCTGGGATGAGGTCTTGAAACGGTGTGAAATTGTGCATGCGAGATGTGTCAACAGCAGCACCGTGCATGCCTAGGAGTACAAAGTTGACGTGCCAGGTGGGGTGCACCCATTGGGGTGACAGCGTTGCTAACACAGCCGACTCACAGAACTGTCTCCAGCCCCAGCCTGACTTTTCCAGGATCACAGTCTCAATCCACGTGTGGAGAGGCACGGGTAACCTAAACTGGACTGACACCCTGTTCCTGTACAGATGGTGTCCAGGGACTGCACGCCTGTTGTCAACAGGGTCTGTAGTGATCTTGGCTAACACATCCTCGGACACCTCCAGCTTTTCTAGGTTGTCAAGTAATCTCATCGATGGGGGTCTGTTTTTGTCTGGCATGGTTTGTGCATGCAGCCGCAGAGAAAAATTGCTACTATTGATCTAATTTTCTGTTGGAAGTCCGTAAGGAGCACACGGATCGTGCAGGTATCAAGTGGAGATCACGACAAAACATGTACTTTTCTGACATTCCTTTTTATCTTTTGCATAATACGCTAAAAAACATTTTTGTGCATGGCCTGAATTGGCCAATTTTGGATTATGCTTGTTTATATTTTAGTGTATACGTGTGCTCCTTACGGTCCTAAAGTGCTATCAATCGTGATAAAGAGAGACGTCTCGTGCTGTTTTGCTACAGCCAAGGCAGGCCCCAGGCCAGCCCATCGGGGCTATTTATCTGAACAAATAGCCATGGTATAGGTCAGGCGTTTTTCTCTTGCCAGGAGTTACGATCTATGCCTGTAGGCCAGCAGCAGACCCAGGACTCAGCAGCCGATGCACTCACGAAGTCACAACTATCAAACGAGCAATACAGTTTCCTGTCTGCTCTGATGTCAGATCCTAACTTCTCGGTAAAGGCAGCAGAGGAGGCCTGCAGCATGCCCGCTGGTATGGGGGCCCGTTGGCTCAAGATTGACCGTGTGCGTGCTGCCCTCGGAGACATGCTCCGGGAGAGACGTGAGAGGCATGCAGATGTACGTGACAATGTCATGCTGCTCCTGTGGCGCATGATATGTGCTGACCCGCGGACTGCCTTTCGCTCTGGGACTCAGCTGCCCCCCTGGGAGCTGCCAGACGATCTGGCTGCATGCCTGGAGAGGATTGAGCCTGTGGTTACGATGGAGGGCACCACAGTGGCATGGAAGTACTGGTTTACTAAGAAAGCAAGCCTGTTAGATATGATCCTAAAACACTTTGATGCACCCAAAGAGCTCCGAGACTCAGCAGCCGACATGCCCAAGGCCACGATCATACTCAGGGGGGTGGGCTTGGACTTGGAGGGCTAGACACCCACACTGCACCAGCTGGATACTCGCTTTATGAAGTATCTCGTTTTTGTGGTGGGTGTTGTTTCCTTGCTCGGGGTGCAGGTGTGGCGTGAGGAGGAGCTGGAGCTCCAGCAGGCCAGGCAGCAGGCCCAGCAACGCCAGCAGGCAGCCCGTGCCCGGTGCGTGGCCCAGCTCCAGGGGGTCCTGCACGAGGCAGCAGCCAGGAGGGACAGGGTGGCCATGGACCTGTTGCAGGAGGCCATCCATAGTGGTGCAGCCCTGCGCAAATGCGATGCCGTGGCAGCGGCTGTGCAGTGAGGCCTAGCTCCCATTTTTCATCTTTGATGCATAGACACGCGTTCTGATTTTTGAGAGGCTATCGGTATGTCCAAGTCCACATCCAGTATCGAGTCCTTGAGAGCTGAGGCCCAGGTAAAGCGTGAGTGTGCAGCCAAGGCCTTTGATGCAGGCCAGCATGAGCTTGCACAGGCTTTTCGCCAGCAGGCAGACGATCGTGAGGCAGCAGCCGGTCTGACAGCACAGGCCCTGCAAAAGCCCTCGATAATCAAGCATTCCGTGGTCAGTGTGATCGGGGAAAAAGCGCTGGTCACTGAGCTCAATGGGCACACAGTGCGTGTTAGGTATGCTGATGGCCTGGGGCAGTGGGTGCGGCTGGCTGACTGCGACCTCTGTGACCACGAGACCTCCAGGGCCTTTATCCTGGGCAATCCAAAGATACTGGCCCTGGTGGAGGGCTGACCTCCCAGCCCATCAACACCCCAGACCCTGCCCGGTACCCCAGGCAGGGTTTTTGATTTTTGGCCCTTGCGATTCCAGAGCCAGCCAATCCAGGCTATGTGAGATCTTTCTTGCAAAGTGTGTAGAATGTGCGTAAAGCCTGGAGAATGGGGCTACAACGCACACCAGAGGCCTTGCTGGAGGTAGGCAAGCTCAGGCAGTTTCTTGATAAAACCAAGGACAGGGACAATGCAGCCACCAGCAGCATCAGGAGCGAATTCGATGCGTACGCCTCACGTAGGGGGCCCCAGCACTGGAGCCACAGAGGGCACGTCTGGGCACCCAGGCCCAATGCCAAGATCACGGACATGGCAGCAGCCTGGGTGAGGGCCCTTTACCTTTCCGGCAACTCGAGTGTGGCCAGCATCTCACAGACCCTGCAGGTGTCCGGGGCTGCGATTTACAGCATCCTCCAGGGTCGGACCCACAGGCGTGCCAGTGCGGGCTACCAGATGCCCCTGCACACGCTCCTGGCCATGGTGCAGGCAGCCGACAGGCTGCAGGGGGAGAGGGAGGAGGCCCAGGCTCCAGCCGCCACCCAGACCGTCTTGCTGCCCCCACCCCCTGACAGGGTGCTGGTGGGCCGTAGGACCCTGATTGCTCGCATGCGTAGGGCCCTCAAACGCGTCCAATGCTCCCTCTATTGGGACCATGTGCAGCAGCTCTGGGGCATTGTCTCCAGGGAGGATGGCGGCAAGCTTATAAAAACGTTTTCAGACCTGGAGGGTGAGGCACGTGCCCTGGGTCTTTTGAAAGAATGGGAGAGTGTTATGGCAGAGGAAAACCCACAGCCACGTGTGACCGTTATCGACGCAAATATCGACCCACCAGATCCTGAGCCAGAGCCAGAGCCAGAGCCAGACCCTGAGGCTGACCCCCAGGACGGGCAGGTGTGTGTCACCATCCCTATCGAGATTTGCATTCCCTCCACTTCGGGGCCTGGTGGTGTTGGTGCTAGGGCCTCAGCAGTACGTGAGGCTGTAAACGCCGCTGTTGAGAGCATCCTGGAGGAGGATGACATAACCGACCTGTCAGACGATGCCCAGGAGGATGAGACCTGATAGGGGGCAAGGGCTACGGTGTGGTAGCCTCTCAGATTTATGCAATATCTAGGGGGCAAATATCACGTTGCCAAACGATTGCGTGAGGCTATGGAGCCATACATCCGTGCACACGATTACCAGGTCTGGGAACCGTTCTGTGGCGGTTTGAATTTTAGTCGGGTATTGACAGATTGCAGAGGCCTGCTGTCAGACGTGCATCCAGCTTTGATATCCCTGTATCTCGGTTATCGTGCTGGCTGGAGGCCCCCTGAGAGTGTGTCCAAGGACGATTTTTCACTTGCACGTAGCCTGCCAGACAGGGACCCACTAAAAGCTTTTATTGGGTTTGGTTGCTCCATGTTCGGTGTTTACTTTTCCGGGTATCAACCAGATAGGTATTTGTACAGGTCCCGAGGATTGTATGTAGGTAGGACTTTCAACCAACGGCCAGCCGTTGCTGCTGCTAAGAGTTTGACGATCTTAGAACGCTTATCCGGTTTTTCCCTTGTCCGTGGCGATTTTACAGAGCCAGACCCCATACCAACCGGTTGCTTGATTTACTGTGACCCACCATATTTGGGCACCTATGGGTACCCAGGCACGCCCCCTTTTGATCACCAGCTTTTCTGGGGACGTTGTCAGGAATGGGCCAGGTACACGACAGTACTTGTGAGTGAGCAGGTGTGCCCCGTGCCACATGCCCTGGTATGGACATATAGCAAGTTTAGGAATATGGATAACCAGCACGGCAACGGGGCTGCCTCCAGGCGTGCTACCGAGTACCTCTTTCGTGTGCTGCCCGTCCCCACACCCACAGTATTCGATTTATGCCCAGTGAGATAACCATCGATGCCCAGCCAGGGCCCCAGACCAAGGCAGCTGAGTCAGATGCTGACATTTTGATTTATGGTGGGGCTGCTGGGGGCGGGAAGTCCTGGTTAGCGGTCTATGACTTGGGCAAATATGGGCATGTCAAGGGTTATGGAGGGATAGCTTTTCGACGTACCAGCCCTGAGCTCACAGGCTCAGGCTCCATCTGGTCTGAGATGGAGGGCTTTTATCCGTACTTTGGGGCGGTGAGCAGGCAAAGCCCTGTGCTCGAATGGAAGTTTCCAGGGGGTGCACGTGTCGAGGCCAGGCACCTGCAGCACTCCCAGGACGTGAGGCAGCACCAGTCCAAGGCCTATGCTCGAATCTGCTTTGATGAGGCCTGCCACTTTACCTCAGACCAGTTTTGGTTTTTGTTTTCCCGGCTGCGCACTACTTCAGGTGTGCCAAGACGGTTTTTGCTTACATGCAATCCAGATCCTGACAGTTTTGTCCTGACTGAGCTCATTGACTGGTGGATAGGGCCTGATGGCTACCCCGTACCTGAGAGGGATGGGGTCAAGCGCTATTTTTGGCGTAAACCCAGTGGGGAGATGCTCTGGGCTGACACCAGGGAGGAGCTCCTGGCCCTGGGGTCTGGGGATGCCACGGTCTCAGTCACGTTTATCGCATCCAAGGTCACTGACAATCGCAAGCTCCTGGAGCTGGATAAAACCTATCTAACAAAACTAAAAAGCCTGCCCCCGATACTCCAGGCACGCATGCTCAAAGGGAACTGGCGTATCAGAGAGGGAGCTGGGGACATGTTCCAGCGGGGATGGTTTCCCAAGTTGGAGCCAGCAGAGGCCAGAGCTCTCACCTATTCGAGACAGGTCAGGTGGTGGGATAGAGCTGCTACTCCGATGGTGGGCAACCTGGTCCCCAGCGTGCCCAGGCCCTTGGATTTTCGAGCCAGGCGTGAGGGTAACCCTGACTGGACTCGGGGCCTCCTGGCAGGGCTGACCAGGCCCATCCATGTGCATGACAGGGGCAGGATCGTGCTCCAGGACTTGGCCAGCTACAGGGATGCACCTGGAGCAATCGAGGCAGCGATCGTCCGACAGGCTCAGGAGGATGGCCCACGTGTGCTGGTGGGGCTGTGGGTCGACCCAGCCCAGGCAGGCCTTGACCAGGCCCAGAGGATGAAAAGGATCCTCAATCGCAAGGGGTTTGGGGTGGTCTTGGGCCCTCAGGTCAAAAGCAAACGTGAGTACGCCACCCTACCCAGCCAGCTGGCTTACTCAGGGGAGCTCTGGGTGGTGGGCAATGACCTGGAATGGGCTGAGTTTTTCAATGAAATAGAATCCTTCCCCCCAGCCCTTGGACTGCCCATGTCAAAAAGGCCTCATGATGATTGTGTGGACGTTCTGTCAGGTGTAGTCATGGACTTAGACACACACAGGGTCAATCCATCTGCCTGGGACTCTGACATCCGAGACCCTAACAGGTCTGTAGACCACAAATTCTTTTATGGGGACGATCCTGAGGAGGGAGAGGGGGATGAACTATGATTGGGCATTTTCCAAATATCCCACTTCCAAACCCAGCAGCCGTGTACGTGGCCAAGTTGGCACCAGGCTCACGCCGCACGATGTCAGGGTGCATCCTCAGACTTGCCGCCATGCTTGGATCGGAGCCCACGATATGTGCCTGGCACACGCTACGCTATGCGCACACGCAGCAGCTGCGTGCACAGCTGGCAGAGCGCTACGTATTTAGCACTGCCAACCTGCACATCGCAGCCCTGCGTGGTGTGCTCAAAGAGGCCTGGCGTTTAGGCCTCATGCCTGTCGAGGAGTATTACCGGGCAGCGGACATCCAGACGATCAAAGGTCACAGAGAGCTGGCAGGCAGGTACGTGGCACCTACAGAGATTCGTGATCTGTTTACGATCTGTGATGCTGGCCCTGCTGGCGCACGGGATGCTGCCATCCTGGCGATCCTGGCTGGTGCTGGCCTGCGTCGGAGCGAAGTCGTAGCGCTCACCCTGGCAGACTATGCAGCTGGGGCCCTCAAAGTGCTTGGCAAGGGAAACAAGGCCAGGACGGCTTACGTCACCAACAGTGCCAAGGTGGCAGTGGATCACTGGCTTGCCGTTCGTGGGCAGGATCCTGGTGCACTGCTCTGCCCCGTACAAAAAGGCGGCAAGATCGTACTGCGCCACATGAGCGATAGCGCACTGCGCTTGCGGCTGGTTGCCCTGGCCAAGCGTGCTGATGTGTTCAAGCTGAGCCCCCATGATCTGCGTCGTACCTGGGTGAGTGACCTACTTGACCTTGGAGCGGATCTTGTATTAGTGCAGGGAATGGCTGGGCACAGCTCGCCAGCCAGCACAGCACAGTATGATCGGCGTAGTGATCGTGTTAGGTGTAGAGCTGCCCAGCTACTTGATTTGCCCACGAATTCGGACGTGGTATGGCTTCAAACTAAGCAGCTAACTGAGGAGGAGCAAGAGGCTGTGAAAGCTTCTACCTCAGAGCAAGGGATTGATTGGGATGAGCTCTGACAGTAGCCACAACCCCGAGGCCCCAGAGCAGACCTACAGCAGAATGGTCCTGGAGGCTGAGTGTACGAAAATAAGCAATGCCTTGGAGTGTCTGATACCTCGGGGTATGGAGTTTTCCTTTTTTGTATTTGACAGGGGCACTAAAGCCGTTTCCTGGGCTGGTAACCTGGATGAGGAGGTTGTTGTCCAGTTGCTGGAGGGTCTTTTGACTGAGATGCGTAAGGAGGAGGTACCAGATGCCCCCTAACACCAAACCCGAGACCCCGGAGCAGCAATACAGCCGGCTGGCCCTGGAGGCTGAGTGCAGGAGAATGGGCAAGGCCATTGCCACCTGCATGCCAGAGGGTGTGGGTTTTTGCTTTTTCATGTTCGATTTTGGACCAGGTGGCTCCACTGCCTACCTGTCAAACGGCAAACGGGCAGACGTGGTCAAGGCCCTGAGTGAGTTTCTGGGCAAGCTATCGGAGTGATAGGTGAGTCATGTCCAAGAAAAAGCCCAAGATAAGTGAGATGAGAAATAAGGCTGGCAGGGTGGTGGGCCTGGCCAGGCACTCTGACCAGGACTATGCCTGCCCTTACTGCAATTACCCTCATGATGTGACCACAGCTGCTCACAAGTTGGATGATGGAAACGAGCCAGAGCCTGGCAACTATTCGTGCTGTGTTAGCTGCATGGGGGTCAGCATGTTTGTTACCCCCAGTCAGTTACGGGCCCTGACTGAGTCCGAAAAACAGACTTTGCCCCCAGAGATCTGGAGGGCAGTTGAGTCCCTACGAAAAACCAAGGCCAGGGGCCCGAACTAGTGGCACGTGTGTGGGGTATGGCTAAATTCACTGTGCATGGCGTGCTGGCTGGTGCTTACAAGGGCAGGGACATCTCAGAGCGTGCTTTGCTGAGACATGCCAGCGTGAATGGTGGAGACACAGCCCTGTGTGGCACGGTCAAGGCTGACTCCCTGTGTGACATGGAGGAGGAGGGCCTGCCCACCTGTGCCAAGTGCCTGGCTAAGCTGGAAAAAATGAAGTTACTGGAGGGCTAACAAAGTGACCTGGATAGTACAGACCAAACAAAACGACTCACGACTCTGGCATACAACTCCTGGCATTTATCCAACCTTTGAAGCCGCGCAGCACGTAGGCCAGGTAATCGAGACCTCACAGGATGTCCGGTACAAAAACACAGAGACTGGCAAGATCGTTCCCAGGTTCCCTGGCCAGGTGGTGTAGCTGCCCATGGACTACTTTGAGCGTAGGGCATCGGAGATACTGAGCTCTGTCATGGTCTGTCAGGAGCTCCTGCAGCTTCACACCAATGCCTGGGCACGTGAGCATGATATTTGGCAGCCGTTGCACGTGAGGCTACTCCTGGAGCCTGTCAGCCCTCTGGGGGAGGCTCTCCAGGAGTTTGTGCCCATGATGCAGGTGGGGGTAAAAATCCAGGAGGCAGACACGCTTATGCCAGAGCAAAGGGAGGAGCTCCTGGGCAAGCTGGCAGACCTGGTCAGGATGTTTCCCTGGACTGTCTGACCACCCCACCCACCACGAAAAAAGCCCGTCCCAGATCAGGACGGGCTTTTTTCGTTTATCGACCCTGCCCCGTTCGAGCTTAGGGATCCACCAGGATGAGGCTGCCATGGCAAAAAAGGATCTTCTGGGGCTCGGTTTTATGGTCTAGCCAGACATTCCAGTGCCAGCTAATCGTGCCTGTGGGGGCCAGGTCTGCTGTGTCTGTTTCTGTGAGCGTCATCAGGATCGCTGACTCCTCGAGAGCCAGTGTCCAGGCCCCCACTGGGGGAGAGGTGGCGTTACTGCTGACAAAAGGTGCTGAAATATCGTAGGGTGTCAGGATAAATGGTGCTCCCCCTGGGGCATAGGCGCTGAGACGTATGGCAACAGACGCCCCAATCGCGCAACGTAGCGAAATTTCATTAGGAACTAGGTTGATTTGGTTTGTCTGGGCCATGGCAATAGGACTGCATTATGCCATCTGACTGCTGTGTAATAAATGTGGTGGTGCCAGAAACCCCCATTTTTAGCGTGGTGGTATCGCAGGCTGGGGGTGCTGGGCCACCTGGGCCTGAGGGCCCCGTGGGTCCAGCTGGAGCTGATGGGCCAGCTGGGGCTGATGGAGCTCCAGGTCCTATCGGACCAGAGGGACCACAAGGGGAGCCAGGGCCAGCCGGTGGCCCTGAGGGACCTATGGGCCCAGCCGGACCTCAAGGTGAGCCTGGCCCAGCTGGAGCTGATGGCCCTGCAGGTGCTGATGGGGCTCCAGGCCCTATCGGACCAGAGGGTCCACAGGGTGAGCCTGGCCCAGCTGGAGGTCCAGAGGGACCCATGGGCCCAGCCGGACCAGAGGGACCTCAAGGCGAGCCTGGCCCAGCCGGTGCTGATGGTGCTGATGGAGCTCAAGGCCCAGCTGGGGCTGATGGAGCTCCAGGTCCTATCGGACCAGAGGGCCCACAGGGTGACCCTGGCCCAGCTGGGGCTCAAGGCATCCAGGGTGTCAAGGGAGACCCAGGCCCAGCAGGTGCTGATGGAGCTCAAGGCCCAGCCGGTGCTGATGGAGCCCAGGGGCCTCAAGGGCCCATCGGACCAGAGGGCCCGGAAGGTCCCCCAGGTGCTGGAGGTAGTGTGGCGATTCCACTATCTAACAAAAACATGGTGGCATCTCTCACTACAGCACCACACATGCTCGCATGCGCAACGCCACTTGCTGTTACCCCAACTTCCGATGGGTACTTGCACGTTTTTGTCAATGGTGTTGCCTACGCAATCGGGGATGCGTTACGGACAAGCGACTTTTATTTTTCGTCTGACTCGGGCAACACACCTAAAGCGATCGCAAATTTGACAACTGGGGATTTGTTGTATCAGGGCAGCGGGCTCCCATTTACCCTAGACCAGAACGATGTGATCTCATACCTGACACTCGCCACAGCGTGAGCATGCCATGACTATCAAACTAAAACAGATAGACCTCCCACCTGGCATGTCCACAACTGCTGTGCTGGACGGTGCTTTGCTGACTGGCACTGAGGCAGCAGAGCTCATTGCCGGTGTCGATGGTACGAACCATGCCCAATTCGTGGCTACTGAGGCGGATGGGCGGGTCAAGGTCTCCGATGGGGGCACACCCCTGCGTATCTCTGTGCCGTCCGTGGCTAACACGGGCAACAGCACCAACGTACCCCTGGGTGCTAACGGCGTTTTTACTGGTGCTGCTGTGTTCGTGCAGGACTTTGCGGCGATCGGTGTATTCGTATATTCCAACGTTGGCTCTGCTGTCGATGGCCTCAAGATGCAATGGTCTGTCGATGGCGTGGTGTGGGCTGAGACCCTGGCATTTACGTTGCTGCCGAGCATCCCTGGTGCGTATACGGTAGGGCCTAGAGCTGCATATTTTCGCCTTGTTTTTACGAACGGCGGCACTGCTCAAACCACGTTGCAGATACAAACGATCCTGCATTACACGGTAGTACGTACAGGCACTACTCGTATTTCAGATGTAACCAGCCCAGAGTCTGATGCGACTACCGTCAAATCCGTTATCACGGGCAAAACGACTCAGGGTGGCGGTGGCTATGTCGATGTCAAGGTCTCACCCTCTGGGGCCGTGGCTATCGATGGTACGGTCTCAGTCACAAATTTCCCAGCCACGCAACCTGTGTCTGCAGTCTCTTTGCCACTGCCAACTGGGGCAGCGACAGAGGCCACGTTAGCCACACGCCTGACAGAGACCACGTTCACGACACGTACTCCCACGGTAGGGCAAAAAACCGGGGCAGCCTCATCACCCGTGGTGCTGGCCAGCGACCAGTCAGCCCTGTCCGTGACTGATGGGGGTGGCTCACTGACTGTGGATGGCGCTGTTAGCGTCTCGAACTTCCCAGCCACGCAGCCTGTGTCCGCCGCTGCATTGCCGCTGCCAGCTGGTGCAGCGACAGAGGCCACGCTAGCCACACGCCTCACAGAGGCCACGTTCGCAGCACGAACTAACACGCTGGGTCAAAAGACAGCAGCAGCCTCAGCTCCTGTGGTGCTGGCCAGCGACCAGCCTGCAATCAACGTGGTTACAGCAGCTCCAGCAGGCCCTGCCACGGCTGCTGTGGCCAGCGTCGCTGCCTCCATCACACCTGTGACTCTGGTGGCGAGTAACACTGCCCGTAAAGGTGCCACGGTGCAGAACGACTCAGCCTCAGCTCTGTATCTCAAGCTGGGCAGCACTGCCTCGAATGTCAGTTACACGTGCCTGATGGCAGCTGGCTCCTACTATGAAACGCCGTATGGGTATACGGGCATTATTACTGGTGCCTGGGTGTCTGCAGTGGGTGCAGCGCTAGTTACGGAGGTTGCATAATATGCCGCTGTATTATCCACCTGAGGTTGGTGGGGGTGAGCTCCCACCACTGGCCTACCGCGATCGGTATATCGACCCACCTAGTAACCCAGACCCATGGAATGATGAATTCGACTCAGGCTCCCCCGTGCTGGCTGACAGGGGGCTGAGGCTTACACGGCATCAGGGGACTGGTGAGCTCACAACACGTGTTGGAGAAGTGGACATGTTTGCTCCAGCATTGGCTATCACGGAGTATCGATCGTCTTTGCGGGATTCTTGTTTGTTGCTGCAGGTGCCCCTGGGTACTGATGTAAATTGGTTTCTGAATAAGCCAACACCACCAACGTCATATGCGTATGCTGCTCGCATTATTCCCAGGCGTGTAGGACTAACTAATCAATACTTTGGTGTGACGGTGGGCAACTCACTAAACCCAGCTGGGGCAGTTGCCGACCGATCGATCTTCGTATTTGTCGAAACCGACACTGGAAACCACTCTTTGGTACGGTATCAGGCTGGCTTTGCAAACTTACTTGCTGTTGCCATGCAGGATTTTGGCCCTGTGGTGTTGTGGGCAGACTGCCAGATAGATGCAAGCTGGAACCTTCGTTATAACTGTGAAACAAACGTGCATGGCAGAACTGGTGTTGTGACAGCTTCACAGCTAGGGCCGTTTATCGATTTTGGGCCAGGTTCCCTGTATGCAGGTGTGATGGTGTCGACACCTGCCACCTATATGACTTGGCTCGAAATTGACTATATCCGCCGCTATCCCGTGCACTCCTATTTTCCAGCGTGAGCTAAAAACATGCCCTATTACTCACGACCAGTCAGCAGTGCACAGCTCCCAGTGCGCTACAAAGATCGTTATATCGAGGCACCAGCTGCACCGGACTCATGGAATGATGAATTCGACTCAGGCTCTCCTGTGCTTGCCGATCGTGGTTTGCGTCTCATGCGCTGGGGTGCTGCATCAGGAGAGCTCACTACTCGAGTAGGCGAGATTGACCCGCTGACTGCTCCAGTGCTGGCAGCCACGGAATACCGATCGTCAATCCGTGATTCAATGTTGCTACTCCAGACACCCACCACGGCAAGCACTACGTATGTGCTGTTGAAAGCAACGACCACGGACTCAGCCTCATACGCTACTCGCATACTCCAAAAACGCACCGGTGGCACGGGGCATCGTTGGGGGCTGGCTCTCACCACCAGCCTAAACCCAGCTCAAGGCGCAACAGATCGCACGCTGTATACAGCCGTGCAAGCGACAGGCACCCCACACGATATCGCACGCTGGCAGTCAACACTATCCACGTTATTCACAACAGCCACCACGGACTTTGGCCCATCGGTGCACTGGATAGATGCTGAGATAACGCCTGTGACTTGGGATCTCAAGTACAACGCTGAGATCAATATCCATGGCCGCAGCACCGTCGTCACCACTGCCCAGGGCACTCTCACGGGCTATGGCCCCACGCTTTACGCAGGTGTCCAGGTCAGCACCCCACCGAATTACGTGGCCTGGACAGAGGTCGATTACATCAGACGTTACCCCGTGCATACGTACTTCCCAGCCTAGCCTGACCTTGACCTTTTTCCATCTTTGGCCCCAGCTGTGCTAGCCTGCCCCCATGCCCCTGTCGGATATTTGGCGATCGCTCTTTGGTGGCACCAATCCAGAGCACCCTCCAGCCCTGGCTGAGATCACCAATGTCAAGGCCACCCAGGAGAGTCGAGTGGCTGATGGGCTGGGGCCTGTCGATTTGGCTGCCATCCTGAGGTCTGCCAGGGCAAACGACATCCAGGCGTACCTGGAGCTGGCTGAGTTTATGGAGGAGAGAGACCTCCATTATTACAGCCTCCTGCAGACTCGAAAGCTGGCCATTACCGGCTGTGACTGGGCCTGTGAGTCGACCATGCCCGGTGCTGATGTGGACTCAGACAAGGACCAGGTGGCAGCAGCCGTCAAAAAGCACGTGCTGGAGAGCCCTAACTTTACCTGGCTAGTGGCTGACCTCATGGATGCGATAGCCAAGGGCTTTGCTGTGTCTCAGCCGGTTTGGGACATCAGTGACCCAAAGATGTGGACGTATAAAGAGTTTCGGAGAGTGGACCCCAGGTGCTTTGTCTTTGATGTCGACACCATGACTGAGCTGAGGCTCAAAACCCCAGGTGCTGACCAGAGTGGGGATCCACTGCCTCCAGGCTTGATTATCCATTACCCCAGGTTGAGGGCCTCTGTCCCTATACGGGGTGGCATTGCCATGCTGGCCGCCACTACCTGGATGTTTAAGACCTTCTCAGTCAAGGACTGGATGGCTTTCTCTGAGGTCTATGGGATGCCCATCAGGGTGGCTAAATATGAGCCAGGTGTCACCACGGATGATGAGAAAAAGAGCATCAAACGGGCCCTGGCAAACCTGGGCCACGATGCTGCAGCGCTGATGCCCAATACGGTGGAGCTCGAGATACTGTCAGGACGTACAGGGTCAGGGCAGAGTCCATACCTGGAGCTTGCTGAGTATTTTGATAAACAGCTCTCCAAGGGTGTCCTGGGCCAGACCATGACATCCGACGATGGTAGCTCTCTGGCCCAGGCCAGCGTGCATGAGAATGTGAGACAGGACATTGCCCAGGCCGATGGGCATAACCTGGCAGCCACGGTTATGGCCCATGTCATAAAGCCGTTTGTCATGCTCAACTTCGGGCCCAAGGCAGCAGTACCCAACTGCTACCCCGAGACTAGCCCCCCTGAGGATCTCAAGGCCTGGAGTGAATCAGCGGTGCCCTGGGTCAAGGCTGGTCTCCAGGTCCCTGCTGCCTTTGTACGCTCCAAGTTTGCGATACCTGATCCAGAACCTGGTGAGGAGCTGGTGGGGGGAGACCTCATGCGTACGCCTGAGGAGGAGCTGATGCTCCAGCCAGGCCAACAGCCAGGACAGCCAGGTCAACAGCCCCCACCAGGGCAGCCTGGGCAGCAGCCCCAGCCCAATCGATTGGCCCTGAATGCCCAGGAGCCTGTCAGTGTGCGCACTGCAGAGCAGACCGTGGATGCAGCCATGCGAGAATGGCAGCCGATCCTGGTGCCCTATAAAGACACTATTGAGGCCATGGCCAATCGTGCCTCCTCATTCGCTGAGTTTCTCGAGTTGCTCAAGGCATTCCCCGAGACAGCAGACTCGAATGAGTTTGTAAAGCAGCTGGCGATCGCCGCCACTGAGACCAGGATCGTGGCAGTGGGAAAGGCTTAGGGTAGTTGTGTCCTGCCCTGCCCATGGACTCCGAGTCAGCCCCAACCACGCCAAATTTGATGCTGGTGTGGTGCCCACAGAGGTCCTGGAGTACGTGACAAAAAAGGGGGTAAAGCCCTCTTTTTCGTACCAGGACGTGTGGAACCAGGAGCACTCCACGGCCTTTGCTGTGGCCAAGGCCACTGAGCTGGATGTCATTGAGTCCATGCAGCAGGCAGTGGCTGAGGCACTCAGGGAGGGCCTGCCATTTACTGAGTTTCAAAAACGGATCACCCCGATACTGGCTGATAAAGGGTGGTGGGGCAGGCAGTCACGTGTGGACCCCATCACTGGGGAGACTGCAGACGTGCAGCTGGGAAGTCCAGCACGTCTAAAAATCATTTATGATACCAATGTCAGGACGGCCAGAGCAGCTGGGCAGTGGCAGCGTATCGAGGCAGCAAAAAAGGCCCTGCCCTATCTCCGATACAGGCACGGAAATCCAGAGAGGCCCAGACCTGACCACGTGGCGTGGGATGGGAGGGTCCTGCCAGTTGACCACCCCTGGTGGAATTACGCCTACCCTCCGAATGGGTACCGGTGCACGTGCTGGGTGGAGCAAGTGTCCAGTTTCCAGGCAAAAAAGCTGGGGGTTACTCCTGACTCAGATGTCGACACAGACCCCATCGTTGTCAAAAACCCCAGAACTGGTGTCACCACCACCACGATCAAAGGGGTACAGCCTACCTTTGCCTACAATGCTGGCAAAAACAGGAATGCAGGCCTAGTCCAGGCTGGGGTTATAAAACGTCCTGCTCGTGGGCAGCCACCAGGGCAGCCCCAGCCCCCAGCACCCCCCAAACCCAAGGCCAGGCCAAAACCCCAGCCCACCCCAGACCCCAGGCAGCCTCAGCCCCTGCACTCGGATGTTATCGGGGATGTGGCAAAGTCCCTGCAGACTCCAGCAGCCCAGTCTGGGGACTTCTCTCAGACCAGGTCCTTGATAGCCCAGCAGATAGCCCAGCAGATGCCCACCCTGGTGAGGGCCGTGCAGGCCAGTGATAGCCAAGCCGTCATCGATGCCAAGGCCACTGGAGCCCACAACGATGCAGTGCACCAGGCCACGGGTAGGATCGCTTTGAGTCCCAAGACAGGCCAGCTGTTGCAGGGGCCACGGCCTACGGTGTCGAGTGACCTGGAGCTGCTACGTGGCCAGCTCTCAGACTACATTGGGAAAACTCTCACCCCAGCTGACCAGGAGGCACGCTCAAAGATCGTAGACAGGATTGGAGAGCTGGAGGCCCAGCTGGGCAAAGAGCTCGAATGGTACAAAGCTGTACAGATCTTTGTACATGAGGAGCTGCACGGGCATAGCCCCCTACGGGCTAACGTGCCCATGTACGTGGCAGAGGGGGCGGTTATCGAGGAGGTAACCACAGAGGTCCTGGCCAGAGAGCTGGTGCCTCAGGCTGACTCAAAGGCCTACCAGGGGGAGATTGAGGATGTTGTCAGTGCGATATCCAAATCCTTGCCTGAGCCTATGTCCAGGGGTGACATATATACAGCCCTGGTACGTGCTAGTGTCGCATTCAAGTCCTGGACAGCTACCTCCAGCATGGCCAAAACGTTTATCGAGGGTCTCAGGGTGGAGTTTCCAACTGCAGATCCTGCAGTCCTGGCCCTGGCTATTAGTGAGTTACGCCTGAAAAAGCCAGTCAAAGAATGACACCAGCAGACCAGATCTTGACTGACATGCTGCCCTTGCACACCTGGGCCCAGAGGGTGGCCTGTGCCCAGAGGATTATCGCTGAGACTGGGGACCTACCAGAGCCCATCTGGTATCAGCTGTGGTTTGGGCAAGTTGCTGTCCCCTCGGATATCGCAGCTGAGGCCCTGCTGCTTTTACGGCCCAAGGGTGCCAAGCCGTATGTGGGTGGCTGGAGATAAATGTCTGGTGGTATTTTTGATTTTATGCCACTCTCCAGCATCTCATGAATTTTGTAGCCCTCTGTGCTGCGATGCCTATTGCGTTTGGAGGAGAGCCTCCCAAACGTATCGTGGTGTTGCCCTCAGGGCCTGAGATACGTGGCAGAGATGGCAGGGCCTGGGCCGTCAAGGACCGTGCAGCTATCCTGGCCCAGTTGGCCCAGAGGCCCATCCTCCTGGATGAAAATCACGCCTCTGTGCATGCAGCCCCGAACGGGCAGCCTAGCCCTGCAGCTGGGTGGCTCTCCGATTTTTCATTTACGGACCAGGGGCTGGAGGCTGCTGTTGAGTGGACCCCCTACGGCCTAGACCTTTTTTCAAAAAAAGCTTACAGGTACGTCTCCCCTGCCTTGTTTCACACTGCACAAAGTGCTAGTGGCGTGCTGGGGGCTGTGCGTGGGCTGCACTCTGTGGGTCTCACGAATTCCCCTAATCTGGACTTGCCAGCCCTCAATTCTCAGGATCACACACACATGAAACTGACAGCCGAACAACTCCAGGCACTGGGGCTGGCAGCAGATGCCACGGATGAGCAAATCGCAGCCAAGATCGTAGCTGTGGTGCAGGCCCAGCCCAAGGCTGGTGTTGCTCCAGAGCTTGGCAGCGTGCTCTCCAAAATCCAGGACACCCTGGCTGGGCTAGTGGCTGCCAAGGGTGCTGCTGCACCAGCCGCAGCCGTGGCAGGGAATGCAACGGAGCCCTCAGAGGCCCATGTCATTGCTGTCAATGCCGTTGTGGATTCAGGCATCGCAGCTGGCAAAGTAGCTCCAGGCTCACGTGAGGCCTTTGTCAAACAAGGGGGCTCCACCCTGGAAAGCCTCAAGCTGCTCCAAGAGCTCATCGCATCCTTGCCCGTGCTGGTGGCCACCAATGCTGGGCCCGTGGGTGGCGGCAATGGGGGCAACGGTGGTGGTGGCAGCAAGCTCACCCCCCAGCAGCAAGCGATTTGCAAAGACCTCCAGGTGTCTGAGGAGGAATTCCTCAAGAGCCGTAGTGAGCTGACCTCCTGACCTGAGTCACATCCTCTAAGAATTCTGACCGTAAAGGGCTCTAGTCATGGCAGGCATTTTATCAGCTAACCGAGACGCTAAAATCCACTCTGGGGTGGAGCGTGAGAAGGTTGTCAAGTCCGGTGTCACCTTGTGGAAAGGTGCCCTGGTTGTCTTGAATCCAGCCACGGGTCTGGTGGAGCAAGCTGGGCCTCTGGCTACTGGGGTAGCCCTGGGCATCGCTGAGAAAAAGGTTATCGGGGATGGCATCCTAACCGTGCCCATCCGGTCTGGCTTTGTCGAGCTCACGATCGCTGGAGCTGCTGATGCTTTGACGATCAATGACATTGGCAAAAAGGTCTATGCCATCAATGACCAGACTGTCGGCAAAACCGATGGGACTGGGACCAGAGCTGCTGCTGGCATCCTCTTCGATATTGCTGACACTGGCAACGCTGTTGTGGCGGTAGGCCTGTCCACTTCCGTTTGATAGGAACTGCGAAAAACCAAACATGGATATCAACCGGCAAAACCTGGACACCTTCTTTCGTGGCATCAGCGCGGTTTTTCGTGGGGCAATGGTCACCAATGTCCCCGACCAGTACCTGCAATTCGCCACCATCGTGCCCAGCTCCTCAGCCCGTAATGATTACACGTGGCTCGGAGAAGCTGAGGAATTGCGTGAGTGGATTGGTGGTCGAGTCCTGACTCAGCTGGCCAGCCACGATTACAACGTCAAAAATCGGAAGTTTGAGCGCACGCTACGTGCCCAGGCTGATGATCTCCGAGACGATGTGATCGGTATCTACTCAGCCCGGACCCAGATGCTGGCTGATGCTGCCAAGCTGTGGCCCAATAAGCTCTGCTTTGAGGCCTTGGTCTCGAATGGTCTTTGCTTTGATAAGCAAAACTATTTCGATACGGACCACCCTGTAGGGATGGATGCTGCCATCACTGTTGTCAGCAATGACAATCCGAATGGTGGCAACGTTGGTGCCTACTTCTATCTCCTGGATACGACAAAGCCACTCAAGCCGATTATTTTTCAGCGGCGTGAGGATGTCAGCTTTGACAGTCTGACTGACACCAGCTCTGACCACGTATTCAAGTTTGATGAGTTTCTCTATGGTGCCCGTGCCCGGGGTAACTATGGCTACGGCTTTTGGCAACAGGCCATGCGCTCCAAGACTGGCAGCACAGTGGCAGAGCTCAGGACTGAGCTGACTGACCTCCGGCTGCGTATGCGCAGCATGAAAAATGACCAGGGCAGAGAGCTGGGCATTGACCCAGACCTCATCATCTGCGGGCGCAGCAAGCACGATGTCCTGACTCAGGCTGTTGACAGTCAGTTTGTGGATACGGCCTACACCCCAAACCCGGTTTACAAGGCCTTTCGCATTATCTGCGCTCCCTGGTTGCCGTGATCTATGGCCAGGCAGTGGAAAGGGTTTACTAGGGAGGCCTTTATTACGCAGGTCAGGAGGCTCCCCAGGGGGGAGTTGCTCCAGCTTATGCGCAATGAGGGAGTAACTATCCCCAGGGTGCGTGGCCTCCCTGATGAAGTTGCAGGGGCTTGTTTTGACGTGCTGATTGCTAATGCTGTCAGTTCCAGCCCAGGACCCTCCGAGACGTCACACGCACCAGCAGCAGATCAGGCCCCTGCAGTCGTGTATCGATGGGAGATTAGGGCAACACAGGCCCAGCGCTACCGGTGTGGGCAGCTATTCACGCCCCAGGCCCAGCTTTTTGAGGCTGCTTTTTTCAATGGTGAGGAGCTACGGAAGCTCCAGGCAGACACCCAGCTGGAGGTCAAGGACCTGTGGCAGGGTGGCTCCAAGAGGGGTTAGCCCATGGCCTACGCTACCGTCCTAACAGCTATCAGCCTTTATGGTGAGGATGCTGTCATTGTCGGAACGGACAGGGACAAGGACGGGGCTAGGGACACTGGGGTTTTTGAGCTTTTCCTGGATGCTGCCACGAATGAGATTGATGGATATCTGGCTGGGAGAGTGACTCTGCCATTGAGCCCAGTGCCCAAGAATGTTGCCATTTACTGCGTTGACATTGCCATGTATCGCAGCCGTCCCACTGCAGACGTGCTGACTGAGGAGATCTCAAAGCGATACGATGCAGCTGTCAGGTACCTGGAGATGGTGGCCACGAACAAAATCAGGCTGGTGGCCCCAGACCCTACGGACCCAAACATCGTGGGTGCCACGGTCAACAGTGCAGTCCAGGCTGATACGCTAACCGAGCGTGAGACCCTGGAGATAGCTGACTGTGGGGCCAGACGGTTTACACGTGACACGCTGAGGAGCTTGTGACCACGGTCAAGCAGCCAGTGGGGCCCTCCATCCAGGTCAGCACTCAGCAGCTTGACCGGATGAGGGAGAAGCTGGCTGCCTGGGGTGACAGGCTACGCAAACCCAAGGGCCTGGCCAGTAGTATTGCTGCCATGATGGAGACCCAAGTCCGACGCCGCATCCAGGACGAAAAAACCGATCCTGAGGGCAACTCCTGGGATGGGTGGGCAGACTCCACAAAAGAGCAACGCAAAGCTAACCACTCCCTGCTCCTATTCGAGGGCAGGCTCAGGGACTCCATTGTAGGCAAGGCCCTCAACGGCAATACTGTGGTGGTTGGCTCATCTATGGTTTATGCCAACGTGCATCAGTACGGATGGCCAGAGCGCAACATCCCAGCCCGTCCTTACCTGGGCCTGTCCCAAGACAATGAGGATGAGATCCTGGAGATGGTTCTGGACTGGTGTGACCCTGCCAGGAGCTCCTGAGGCATGACAGCCCTTCTCCAGCTCAGGGATGGTATTGCTCAAGGCCTATCCGAGGATCCTGGGCTGGTGGCCTTGACTGCCACCACGTATGTCCATGGTGGAGACTTCAAGCTCGAAGATCTCAAGAGGTATTTTGTCTCAGCGCCAGCCCTGGCCCTGGCCCTCCTGAATGTGGAGGTAGCTCGACAGGGCCCAGCCCAGGTGGCGGTTTGCAGCTTTGGCCTGGTCTGCATAAACAAGGCTACAGCCGGGCAGGACCAGCACAGCCGCTGTATCGAGTTGGTGGATGCTGCCATCCGGGCACTCAAGGATCGTTGGTGGGTCGATAGCCTGTCACTGACACCCCCATCGGAGATCTCTGCACGTAACCTATTTGGCACCCCCCTGGATAAAACAGGCGTGGCCATGTGGGCCCTGGGTTTTCAACAGAGCGTTGACCTGGTGGGGGATGATGTCACAGCAGAGTGGAAACGCTGGTATGCAGTCTGGGATCTGCTGCCTGAGCTAGATCCTGAGAGACCTCACGCCACAGATGCTGGTGGCGATTGGACAGGGGTTACACCCCTACCACCTACCTGGGAGCCTCCCAGTGGTGGCTAACGTCTAAAATCAAATTCCATTTTTGCCGTTTACCTGCTAGAGGGTGCACATGGGGATCACATTTAATCAGATTCCACTGGTGGTTAATACACCGGGGATGTTTGCTGAGTTTGACTCCTCACGTGCTGCCCGTGGTCTCCCACCACTGCCACACGTGGCCCTGATTATCGGCCAGATGCTGGCCACTGGGTCAGCCCAGGCCAGCACCCCTGTCCTGGTGGATACGGCTGAGAGTGCTATCCAGCTTTTTGGGCCCAAGTCCATGCTGGCCCAGGCTGTCAAGGCGTACAAAGCCGTTGACCCCCTGACTGAGCTCTGGGCCATCCCCCTGGCTGACCAGGTGGCTGGAGTGGCTGCCTCAGGCTCGATTACCTGGGCTGGTACTGCCACAGAGGCTGGAGAGCAGGCCTTTTACTTTGGGGGCCGTAGGGTTACCACGCCAATCACTGTGGGCCTGACTGCGGCTGCCCTGGAGACTAACCTCCTGGCAGCCCTGGCCCTCCAGACTGACCTGCCCGTGACAGTGGCGGGCAACACAGGCACGGGCATTGACGTTGTGGCTGTGCACAAGGGCACGGCTGGAAACGGTATCAAGCTGGGTGTTGCCCTCACGCCTGGGGAGCGCATTCTGGCAGGGTTTACCTATACGGTTACCCAGCCGGCTGCAGGTGCCACAGATCCTGACTTTGGCCTGGCAGTTACGGCCATGGGTGAAGATCAATATCACACCATTGCCCTGTGCACGGACTCCAGCACGGAAGTGGCTAAGCTCATCACTGAGATGGAGTCCAGGTGGAATGCCATGCGCTCCATCGATGGCCAGTTATTCATCTCCAAGGCTGATACCTTTGCCAACCTGGGCACGCTGGGCACGGGTTACAACTCTGTGACTCTCAGCGTTGTGGGGCGTGAGATCTCTGGCCTTGCCCCGTTGCCCTGGGAGGTCACTGCCCGTGCTGCAGCTGTCTCAGCATCCCAGACGCAAATCGACCCAGCCCAGGCAGTCACAGGCCTCCTGCTGGGTGGAGCCTCTGCCCATCGTGGCGTGAGGTTTACACGGGCCCAGAGAGACACCCTGCTGGGTAAGGGCATCTCCACTGTCATGGCTGCCTCTGATGGCAGGATGGCAGCTGAGAGGTTTATCACCACCTACCAGAAAAACGCAGCCAACGTCCCTGACACTGCCTACATGGATCTGTTTACTGTCAGGACTTTGTCAGCTCTCCGATACACGCTGAGAGCTGTCATTGGGACCAAGTTTGCCCGCTTCAAGCTGGCAGACGATGGCAATGAGCAGCCTGGGCAGCCGATCGCCACCCCGAAGATCGTTAGGACTGAGGTCCTGGCCTGGTATAAGGCCTGTTTAGAAGACAAGGGCTGGGTGGAGAATTTCGAGACTTTCGAGAAGCAATTGATTGTCGAGAGAGACCAGTCAGACCCCAATCGGCTCAACATGTTTGTCCCACCTGACTGCATAAACAACTTCCTGGTGGGTGCGATGAAGATCGCATTTACACGCTGAGGCTAGACCATGGCAAAACTGACAGGCACCTGCATTGTTCGTATGGATGGCCTCTCACTGCGCATGGTCAACTCCGAGTTGGACATGGGTGGTCAGGAGAGAGCCTCCAAGTTTGCCGATGGTAGGCGTGTTGGGTACACAGAGACCCCCAGCGCTGGAAAAATCAAAGGCACCATCATCCACGGTGGAGACACAGACCTGGCCAAGGTGGCTGCAGCGCAGTCCGTAACTTTGGTTTTTTCGACTGACACAGGTGTCGATTACACAGTCCGAGATGCCTGCTGCACTAAGCCCCCAGTGCTGAAAACTGAGGGTGAGGCAGACGTTGAATTCGAGGGTAACCCAGCGTTCTGATGGCCTCTAACGGAAAAATCAAGGTGGAGCTCCAGCACCCTATCGAGGTCAAAGGCAAGGGCCTTTTGACTATGGTGGAGGTCCGGGACAGGGTCCTGGTGGCTGACCTCATCGAGGCTAACAAGGCCTCTGACAACGGGTTTCTCCAGGACGTGACGCTATTCGCCCGTCTCTGTGGACTGCTCCCCACAGATATTGAGCAAATGGATGCCGACGATTTTCGGGCTATCGGGGCTGCTGTGGCAGCTGCAAAAAAAGCCAGGGGGGCACCAGCCCCACCATCCCAGACCTGATAGCTGCACTTAGGATCCTGGCCAGGCACTGGCCCCCCAGTGAACTGCTGGCAATGGACATGTGGGATCTAGCCTTTTGGCTGGCAGTACTGGGAGGCCCATAGACCCATGTCCACATCCAGCCTCACAGCCAGCCTAGTCCTCAATATCCGGGCACTTGGAGTCAACAGCCTCAAGGCCCTGAATGATGAATTCGGCAAGCTCAAGGAAAAGAGCAACGAATTCAAGAAAGCTCTAGACAAGGCTGGGGGTGCCAACCAGGTGGCAGAGGGCCTGGGTAAGGTGCAGGGAGCTCTGACTGGCCTGCTGACTGGCCCCATTCAGGAGTTTTCCAAGTTTGAATCGGCCATGGCTAGGGCCAAGTCCAAGATGGGGGAAGTCACCACCACGGACTTTGCAGCCATGAAAAAGGCTGCTCTGGATGCTGGGTCAGCAACCAGCTTCTCAGCCACTGAGGCAGCCGATGGCCTGGGAGAGATGGCAGCTGCTGGCTTTACGGTAAAGCAGCAGATGGAGGCCCTGCCAAAGGTCCTGCAGCTTGCCCAGGCTGGTGAGGTAGGGGTGGGGAGAGCCACTGCGATCGCAGCCTCAGCCATGGCCCAGTTTGGGCTGGGGGCAAAGGACGTTGGCATGATTGGGGATACCCTCCTCAAGGCCTCCAATGCCTCCACTATCGGGCTGGATGAGATTGCAGAGTCCCTCAAGTATGTGGGCCCTGTGGCATCGGCTGCTGGGCTAAACCTAAAAGAGACCTCCAAGTTTATTGCCCTGCTGGGCAACGCAGGCATTGAGTCAAGCTCTGCAGGTACTGCCCTCAGAGGCATGTTCGCCAGCATGGCTGCCCCCACCAGCAAGGCCACGAAAGCTCTAAAGCAGGTGGGCCTGGGGGCCAAGGATCTGACAGGCAACGTCAAGACACCCATGAACCTACTCAAAAAGCTGGGGGAGCAGTTTGAGAGTAAGGGCCTCAGCAAGGCAGACCGGCTGGGGATTGTCATGAAAGTCTTTGGCAGGGAGACAGCCTCAGCTGTCATGTCCCTCATCGACGCTGGGAACAAAGCTCAGGAGGGGGGCACGGCGTTTGAGAAAATGGCCGTTGCCATGAACGATGTCACAGGGGCCATGGATGATGCTAACGCCGTCCTGGGCAACACCACAGCAGCCAAGCTCAAGCGGCTGACCTCCCAGGTGGATGCCCTCAAGGTGGCAGCTGGAGAGCAGATGGCCCCAGCACTGCTGGAGATGGCAGACCGGGCAAAGCCGTGGCTCTCATCCATGGGGGAGTGGATTGCCAAAAATCCCAAGGTGGTGGCAAACCTGGGGCAGCTGACTGTGGGGCTTATCGGAGCCACAGCAGCACTCAAGGGTATGGCCTTGACGTTTGGATTTTTTGGCTCTGAGGCCAAGGGTGGGGCCCTTGCATGGCAGGCGTTGAAAGCCCCTATCAGTCTCACGGCAAAGTCAATAAATGCTGTCGACCTGGCCACCCAAAGTTTGGGTGGTGCTCTGGGTAAGACCACCGTGGCAGCCACAGGCTTGTTTGGTGCAGCTGGGGCCTTTGCCCTGGGCTGGCAGATTGGCACGATGCTGGATGAGCTCATCGGCAAGACCCTTGACCTGGAAAACGGTCTGCTCTCTGCACACGTGGCGATCAAAGCTGGGCAGGCCACCACCCAGGGCCCTACTGTCGAGACTCTTGGAGAGGCAGCAGCCTTGCAAAAGTCTGGGCAGGGTGCGGCTGGTTATCAGACTGCAGCCCAGGCTGAGAATTGGCGCAAATTCATGGACTTTTTTACAGGGGGTGCCTACAGCGGCAACCTGGCACGGAACAAAAACGAGACAGAGGCACTGCAGGCCACCTGGAAAGGCACCACCCCCAGCACTGGGGAGCCATTCTCAGCTGTGCCTGGTGGACAGTTCAATGCTGTGAGTGGCCAGATTGAGGTCACTGTCTCGGACGATAGGGTCAAGGTACGCACCCAGAGCAAGGGTGGTGTGCCCCTTCGTACTGGCCAGGCTCCACCCCCAGGGGCTAGGTAGCCCATGCCCTGGAGAGACAGATACCTGGATGGCAGCTTTCGTGGTGTGCCTTTCAAAACCGTTTCAGCGGTTACAACCGTAGGCCAGCGAAAGGCTATCTATGAGCTGCCTTTCAATGATGATGGGGTCAAGGGCCTGCCCCTTGGACGCAAGGCCAGACGCTACCAGCTGACTGTCTTTGTAATCGGAGGAGATTACGACAGAGACAGAGACAAGTTGATGGAGGCCATTGAGGCCCCAGGCCCAGGCCTCCTGGTGCATCCCTATCTGGGCTCTGTGATGGTGGAAGTGGAGGCAGAGATAAGCGTCTCTGAGTCCACTGACAGTGGGGGGCTGGCTGAGTTTAGTTTTTCGGCAGTCCAGTCTCAGGCAGCACTGCTGGTCACTGCTGGCCCAGCCGTGGTGGAGGATACTCGTGGCAACCTGCAGACTGCTGCAGCTGCAGTCCAGGTAGCTGCCAAAACAGAATATGTGCGCAATTTCAGCCTGGAGGATGTCAGGGACTACGTGCAGCAGGCAAACCTCGAGACACTAGACCAGCTGATTGCTGACTTGAGGGAGCTCAATGCCACGGTCTCCACTGCTCTGGCTGTGCCAGCCCATGCTGCCCATCAGATTGCGCAGCTAGCAGCAGAGTCCGTGCAGCTCATCTTTACCCCCCAGGAATGTGCCGATGCTATCGAGGATGCCCTGGCATCGATGATAAATTCCCTGGTCACAGTGGCAGCAGCTGTGGGCCCTGACAGTGTGAGGCCTGAGTCCTCTTTCGTGGCTGCTGTGGATGCTCTGGCTGCCAGTACCATGGCCCTGACATTGACCACCCAGGGGGCAGGCAAGCTGGGCACGGACCCAGAGCCAGACGACCAAGCCGAAGATATCCGACGCAACCACGCAGCCCTAAAACACATGATGCGATCGCTGGCCCTGGCCACCACGGCTGAGGCCTCAGGTAATGCCACGTTTGACAGCTCCCAGCAGGCCCTGGCCATCCGGGATGCTCTGGTCAAAGCCTTGGAGGATGAGGCAGCCTCTGTGGTGGCTGGGATTGAGCACGATGCAGACCCCATCTCTGCCCTGCAGGATTTACGGGCTGCTGTCTTTGCCCATCTCACTGCCTTGGAGCTGGAGCAGCTGACCACGTACGTGCCTGCAGATGTGACCAGCAGCTTTCAGCTGGCCTATGAGCTGTATGGGGATGCCTCCAGGTTTGAGGAGATTGAGCGACGCAACCAGCTCGATAACCCCAGCTTTATTGTCAATCCTCTGCAGGTCCTGGCCACATGACACTTGTCAACCAAGCCCAGCCGGTCTCTCTTGTGGTGGAGGGCCAGCGTTTTTCGGGGTGGTCAGATGTCGCTGTGACCAGGGCCCTGGACTCCCTGGCTGACAGTTTCCAGCTGACCTATGCAGCCCGTGAGCAAGCTCTCATCGTCGATAATCGGTATATCCAGCCCGGGGCTGCCTGTGCTGTGGACTATGGCTCACACAGGATCGTCACTGGGTACGTAAACCAGTCCGACATTTCTATCGAGGCCAGCAGCTACAGCACATCTTGCAGTGGAAGGTCAAAGTCTGGGGACCTGGCTGACTGTGCAGCCGTGCATAAAACCGGGCAATGGCTCCAGCGTACCCTGGTGCAGATCGTAACTGACCTGTGCCAGCCGTTCGGTATTGCTGTGACAGCTGACCCCCAGATCGCAGCTGACCCCTTCAAATTCAGCCGTTTTGAGATAGATGAGGGTGAGAGGGTCAGTGATGCAATGGAGCGGCTCCTCAGGGCCACAGGGGTGACAGCCGTATCCCAGCCCACGGGGGACCTGAGGCTCTTTCGGATCACTGGGGGTGCAAGCTCCGGGCTGCGTAGCGTGCAGCTCCAGGTGGGGCAGGCCATCAGCCGTGGCTTGGTGCGTGTGGACCAGGATACCTATTCAGTTTACCGGCTGAGAAACCAGACGGGCAGAGCCAACAAAGAGGAGTCACCACGGCATGCAGCCCTGGAGAAGTTTGAGGCCACGGACAAAAACGTGACTCGATATAGGCCTTACGTGATTGGGTCCGATACCCATGCACGTGTGGCAGAGCTCCAGACCCAGGCCACCTGGGAGCGGAATACACGGGCAGGCAAGGCCCTCACTATGACTTATACCCTGCCTGGTGGCCTGGCTCCAGACGGCCAGCCCTGGGCACCCCCCATGCTGGTACTGGTTGACGATCGTGCACTCGGAGTGAGGGAGACTCTGCTCCTCACGCTGGCAGAGCTCAGGTGCAGCAACAGCACGCTGGAGACACGAATTTCCTTGACATACCCAGAGGCTTACAGCCTTTTACCCCTGCCTGTACGCCAGCTAAATAAGGGTGTAAGCTTAAAGGGCTAGGCACCCCATGGATGAGCTACTGCGCAGACTCAAGATCCTTATCCAGAATTTGGCCACACGTGTGGCTGTGGATAGGTCAGAGGCTGCAGGAGGCACGTACCAGGTCCTGTGGGGTGGCGATCGTGTGAGCTCAGGGCTGGAGCACCTGGAGAGCCAGGGCCTCCACTTCCGTGCTGCCAGTGAGTCTGGTGGGGTGGTTATCAACTGTGGTGGGCAGAGAGATGGGGGTGTCCTCATCTCTGTGGGTGGCATCGTACCCAATGACGCAATTGGGGAGGGTGAGGGAGGCCTGCACTACCTGGGGGAGTGGAAGCTGTTTCTCAGGGCTGATGGCCAGCTCTGTCTGGGCTCCAAAACACCTGGGGACTGGGTGGCTCTGGCAGCAAAAACGGACCAGCAAATCCAGGACGCCAAAACGGATATTTCAAATATCCTAAACGTCCTAAAGACCTGGACAGTCACCCCCCAGGATGGTGGAGCAGCCCTCAAGGTGGCAGCCTCCACCATCACCCTGCACCCATTCGAGTCCGTGGCCTCAGACAAGGTCAGGTGTGAGTAATGCTCGGCGTTTTCCTACAGCAAAACCTGATGTATTACGATCTGCGCAGGGACCCTACAAAGGGTAACCACCTGGAGACTGACCAGTCACTGCGTACCCCGATCTTGCTGTCCCTGTTTACTGAGGGCAGGCTGCAGCCAGAGGATGTGGCCACGGGCAGCCCACTGGGTGGCTGGTGGGGTGACAGTTTCTCGGACATCTCGGGGTGGGAGCTGGGGGGCAGGCTTTTTCATCTATCCCGGGGCAAGGCTACGGCTGGAGCCTTGAGGCTGATAGAGCAGGAGACCCTGGCCCAGTTGCAGTGGCTCATCGATGATGGCCTGGCAGAGGCTGTAACCGCCCCAGTGACCAGGGTGGCCCCAGAACGCTGGGAGTCCAAAGTCTCTGTCCAGGTACGTGGGGCCCTGGCTCCTGAGTGGTACACCATTTGGAGCTACACGCTATGAGCTTTTCGGTACCCACTTACCGTAAGATCCTCAGCCGAGTCCAGACTGACTTGGGGGCTGATGCCAACGGAAAAACCCCCAGGGCCACTGTAGAGTATGGCCTGGCCAGGGCCATAGCAGGTGTCAGTAAGGGCCTCTATGGGGCCTTTACCTGGTTGACGGCCCAGTGCTTCCCTAACACAGCCGATGAGACCTACGGCTGGAGATGGGGCAGTGTCTGGGGGATTGACCAGCTCCCAGCCACGGCATGGGCTGGCAATATCCTGGTGACTGGGGCCCCAGCTGCCTCCATCCCTGCAAATACCGAATGGGGCAGAGCTGATGGAGAACTCTACAAGACAGCTGCAGCCGCTGCAGTGGGTGGTGGGGGTACTGTCACCATCAGTGTCACATCCTCCACCCCAGGGGCTGCAGGCAATAACCCAGACGGGCAGATCCTGTCCCTGACCACTCCTCTGGCTGGAGTCGATACCGATGCCACAGTCCAGAGCTCCACAGTGTCAGGGGCTGATGTCGAGGATTGGCAGACTGGGGGCCTGCCTCGATTGCTGGCCAGACTGCGCAACCCACCCAAGGGGGGTGGCCCTGGGGATTACGTGGCCTGGGCTCTGGAGGTACCGGGCAACACCAGGGCATGGGAGTTTGCCAACCTGGAGGCTAACAACTCTGTCTCTGTTGCTTTTGCTCGGGATAATGACCCTGTCACCAACATCCCTGACAGTGGGGAGCTTGCCACCACCCTGGCCCATATTCAGAGCGTGGCCCCCATCACAGTGGAGGTCAGGGTTATAACGCTGATAGCAAAGCCCGTAAATTTGGTTTTTACGGCTTTGACACCAAATACCGTAGCTGTGCAGCAAGCTATCGATGTCTCTGTGGGTGACTTCCTGTTACGTGAGGGAGCTCCAGCAGGCACGATAGCGTTATCCCGGCTGGAGGATGCTATCTCAAGTGCTGTGGGGGAGGTCTCTCACACACTATCCAGCCCGTCTGCTGACATCGTGTGTGCCACCAATGAGCTGCCAGGCCTGGGCACAAGGACCTGGCCACCATGAGTGGGGGCACGCACACGCTAGATGATTACACGTGGCTGTATCAGCGGCTGCTGCCCCGGGGCAAAGTCTGGCCCATTGACCCAGTCACCACGCCTGTATGGTGGTCACTGCTGACTGCCATGGCTCAGGAGCCTGTCAGGCTCGACACAGCACTGTGGGGGATCCTCAAAGACTTTATCCCGACTGCTGACATGGGCTATGGGCTGCTCGAAGAGTGGGAGGAGCTCCTGGGCATCAACGTCCCTGCTGGAGCCACCCCTGGCCAGCGTGTGGCTGCCATTCGAGCCAAACTCAACTCTGCTCTGTCTCCCAGCTATGCGGCGCTCCTGGCACTCCTCAACAGCCTGGGCATCGGCACGGTCACTATCACGCTAGGCAGTTACCCACAGTTTTTGGCTGGGTATGTGGTGGGTAAACCCCTTGGCTCAGTCCAGGGCCTGACCACTTGGGTGATCACGTACCCAGCCCCAGTCAAGCCAAACTTTGAGGCCACTGTCAGGGCCATAGCCCCGATAAACACCACGATCATATTCCAGACTGTGTGAGGTAGGACATGAGAAGACCAGCCACAGGTGCCCCAGAGTTTGGCAAGGCCAACTTTTATTCAGCCGGTAAAACCGGCTTTACTGAGGGCACGCCTGGAGTTGAGGCTGCCACGGTAGTGACAGACGACACCCTCAACCATGTGGTGGGGGAGCTGGCTAACGCTATCGAGGTCTTTGGCGCCACTGCCCTGGATGCTGCCAAGTATGACCAACTGTCCACTGTACTGTCCGCTGGGCTAACAAGGGGTTTGGTTGTCAGTGCCCAGAACGATGTCAGGACAGGTTTTTTGCAACTGACCAGCCTAGCCACAGGTATTACAGGCTCCGTTTACGATCTCCAGGTCAAAAACTCCGGCAATAACTTACAGCTCATAGCTGTAGGTGGCACTATTGGTAGCGCCTCCTCGATACGGTACACAAACGGTATGGGTGGTGGAACCTGGAGCACCTCCACGGTAGGCAGTGCATATGCCAATGCGTTTATCGGTACCTGTGACAACCTGGCCTATGGTATGGCTGGGGAAATTCAGCAGGCCGTGTATGTGGGCAGCAATCCAACCACCTACGCTAGACAAAAAACAGGTGGGGCAGATATACTGTCCGTGTGTCGTACACCTGACGCCACTCTGTATATCGCTATAGATTCTGCGGGCAGAATGTGGACTAGAACTGCTGCAGGATCAACCTGGACAGACGCGGGTGTCAAGCTGGGTGTTGGCACGGTTAGGGGTGATCTTTGCACTGGGCTGGTGGCAGGTGTCGGATTTATAGCGGTATGTGATGGTGGGCAAGTAAAACGTACTAGCAACAACGGCACAACCTGGACTGCTGTAACACTGCCCGGGGGTGCCCTGGCTAACAGGATTATTTATACTGGGCAGCCTGGCTTTGAGTGGGTGGCAGGGTGTGAGCCTGGTGGAATGCTCAAGTCCACAGATCTGGTTACCTGGACAACGATCACACCTGCTGTGCCTGTAACGTACACCTACGCACTCGCACCCATTGTTGGTGGGTTTATAGCGATGGAGTATCAGCCACCCCATGGCGTAATGACTTATGACGGTGTGAATCAGCGGTTTTTTGAGGGTATTAACTATATCGGGTTTACACCCACAGGTGTCGGCAGTTTGTCACATGCATACCGTTGTCAAAGGCACGCGTTTGCTGGTTCTGGTAGTGGTGGGCAGGTATTCCTGACCAGTGTGGTGGGTGGTGCTTCTATATACAGAATGGCTGAGGCATTCCCTCCCCCTGCTGGCGTTTACCCATGAACCAGAGGAGGCGTGGTATCGATATGGCCCCCATTGGCACCAACGGTTCCAGTTTTTATTCTGGCCATGGGGATCCTCTGCCAGCCCTGGGTGCAACTGGTGACACGTATCTGGACCTCGACACTGCCAACGTCTGGGTAAAGATCGATGGTGAGTGGAGCCTGGAGGCCAACTTTTCCACAGGCACCAGCCTGGCCTCAGACGCTACGCCACTGCCCCCGTCCTTGTCTGGAGCTCCGGGCACGAGTTCTTTACTGTCGAGAGACAATCACCAGCACCCAGAGTCGACAGCCACTGTGGATCCTGGGGTAAACGGCTTTCGTCTCTCCAGCACTCCCACGGACACTACACATGCAGATGGTACAGCCCTCACCACGATTTATTTGGCACCTGTCAAGAGTGACCGTATATCTCTAATTTATGGGGGGGTGTGGACAACCTTTGCAGCCAGTGGTGTTCTGTACACGTTAGCAGGCAGGACAGCCAACCTGCCATTTGACGTTTTTGCATATTACAACGGGACAGCCGTTGCCCTCGATGTCGCTAACTGGAGCTCATCCTCCTCCAGGAATCCGGCTGTGGCTTTGGCCAAACTGAGTGGGGTGTGGGTAAAATCTGGGGATGTGACCAGACGCTACCTTGGCACCGTGAGGCCCAGGACTGCCACCAGCTACCGGTTTATTACTGGGGCGTTTTTAGACGACGGCCAGCTCATCAGTTGCGACTATTGGAATGTGGACAACAGGAAACCTTTGGCCCTCCAGATCCTGGGACCCAGTGGCAGCTATGCCTATACGTCCACTGCTTTTAGGCAGCTGGCAGGCAACAGCAATGCACAGATCGATGTGGTCACAGGCATCGGGGGGGCAGACGGGGGTAATGCCACACGTGTGATCGCTGTATCCAGTGCCAGCTCCAGCAATGCCACGGCTGTCAAAGTCAGGATCGGTATCGGTGTCAATAGCACCACGGCTAGCAGTGGACGCACTGGAGAGGGCTCTGTGGGCACTGCCATCCCTGCAGATGTCCTCTTTACCGAGATAGGGTGGAATCCGCCTACTGGGCTTGTGTCCTATGTGTGGCTCGAGTCAGGCAACACGGGGGTAACGTTTGCTGGCACTGGTGGTGGTGGTGGTGGCCCATCCGTGCCTGCAATGGAGGCCCTGGTATGGTACTGAGCTGCAGCCAGGTATTGACAATCCTGGTGTGCCACCCAGGCCGGCCTGGCTTCTCCAGAATCTCTCCAGGACGGGGGACAGCTACAGACGATTGTGGAAAGTCTGGGAAAGCAAAAGCCTGGTGGTTTTGAGAGTAGTCTCCATTAGTTACCCAGCCAACCATGCGGAATTGCGAGACTCTATTGGGTAACTTATTAGGGGGTGTCCCTAAACCACCAGGCGGGATAAGTCAACTAAATCAACCAGATGCGAACTTGCTCAAAGCCGTTTCCAGGATATCTCCATCACCACGAGCATCCTGCTGCTGGGCATTGGCTGCATCCAGCCTGGTGACTGCACTCTCTGCACTCTCGGGGGACAGGTGCAGGTAGCGGCCTGTGATGATTAGGCTGTGGTGTCCTGCCAGACGCTGGATTACGTGTGGAGGCACCCCAGCCAGGGCCAGGTGACTGCAGAACGTGTGTCTAAGGCGGTGTACGTGCCCATCAGGAGGCAAGCCTGCTGCCTGCTCACAGTCAGCCAACCAGTCCGACAGGACAGCCCTTGTCACGGGGCTACCGTCAGCCTGGTACAGAACACGTGGCCCCCTCAGGTGACGGTAGGCTCGCAATCGCTGGTAGAGAGTCTCTGACATTGGCACACGACGTATTTTGTTACTTTTAGGTAGCCCCACGATGCCCTGCCACACAGCCCTCTGGACAGTGATGAGTCTGAGGTCCCAGTTTATGTCTGACCACTCCAGCCCCACAATCTCCCCAGCCCTCAGCCCTGCATGTGCTCCCAAGAGGAGCAATATGGCTTTGTGCTCATCCTGTGCAGCTGCCTGCAGTTTGCGGAATACGTCGTGCTCATAAAATGCTGCCTCTGTCTCCTCAGACCTGAGCTCAGGAAACAGCTTTATCCTGCACGGCATTACCTCAATTATATCCTCCTCGATTGCCTGATGTAGCAGGGCAGACAAGTCACCCAGCACGTTATTGGCAGCACTTGCCCCCAGGGATGTCAGGGCCTCTTTTAGGATGTTAACCTTACCCGTGGTGATGTCCATTAGTGGGACATTGGTGAGGGCATGGTCTGGCAGTGGCTTTTCCGGTCTCTCCAGTGGTGCAATCCATTTTTTGAAACTGCTTATTTTACCCCTAATTGTACTTGGCTTGAGTCTATTTGTTTTGCAGGTTTGTATGTATTCCGGGACTTGGTCTATTAGTACTGGGCCTGTCTTACGCTCGACAGGTTTTGGCTTCATTGCCTCAGCTAACAACTTCTGCTCTCTTTTTTCTGCCCAGCTCTGGGTGCCTGACTTGGACTTTATTTTTGACTTGCGTCTCTCACGCATCTCTGTGCCGTCTGGCAGCTCAAAGATAATGTCATACTCCCAGGCTTTCGTATCTTTGTAGGGCCTGACTATGACGGTCATTTGGCACCCCCAGAGTCCTTGGGGGTGTATCCCAGAATCTGTATCAGTAACTGATACTCACGTTCCTCTGCCCATCGCTGGGCATGGTATCGGCTACTAAGCCCAGGGATCTTGCGACGCTCCCTTATTTTTGTTCCATCCAGCTTTGTGGCGTGGATGTCATACTCCCAGCTCTTGTTATCCTTACTTGGTCTTATCTTGACTGTCATTGCGGTACTTTCGTAGCCCGCAATTCCGTATGGCTAAGCCAGGCTATCACAACTGCCTCACGCCACAACAGCCGTTTACTGCCAATGTCCAGGGGGTCTGGGAGCTGCCCTTTTGTACGCATCAGGTGTATGGCGTTTGGGGTGGTGTGCAGCAGGCTGGCCAAGTCCTGGACTGTCAGGAGTCGAGGCATGGCTGGGCCCTGGGTCTGGGCTGTAGTGACCTCAGCCAGCTTTTTCTCGAGTGCTGCCAGCCGGTCAAATAGATCGTGGGCACTCCTACGCTTTGGCTTGCTGGTGTCACTTGCCATCTGGATACCAGTCCTGGCCATTTGTAAACCTGTCAGGGCAGTCAGCATCCTCGGACAGGGCAAGCTGTATGTTTGCAAAGGCATCCATCGCAGCCCCGATCTTAGCGGCTGACAACCTTCCATAATTGCCCGGTAGAGCTCTGTTAGTTGTCAGCCTGATAAACATGGCATGGCTGACAGGTGCTGCCCGGAGTGCTGGAGCTTTGGCCACCACAGCCGACAACAAACATGCCACGCATTGAAAGCCAACGGTGGAGCGGGCAGGACGGGCAAAGACAACATTGCTCCCATGCGTGGGGCAATCGCCAGACCTGTGATCAAAACTGCCTGGAACTACCTCACCAGCATGGGGGTAGTCCATGCTAGTCCACGGGGTCCCATGTCCGGGTTTCCAGGTTTGCATCTTTCTGCATTTTCTATTTTCTATCTTTGGTCTGATGCTTTTACTGGGACCTAATGGGGGCCAGCAGCACCTGGCCCCTTATGGCAACCTATGCCGTAGCGTTGCTGGTGCGTCTCGGGGCTGTGGCTGTGGTCTCAGAGAAGACCCTCACGCCTGGGATGTTGGCCTCTGTCTTGAGGGACCGTGCCACTGCTGCCAGGTGCTTATGGTTGACAGCCAGCATGGCAGTGGAGACATGGGTCTCGGCTCCCATCAGCTCCTGCACTGCCTGGAGAAAGCCCTCCAGCTCCTCCTCACGGCCCAGCTCCACAATCCGCTTGCGTAGCTCACCCACTGCGGCTGCACGCCTCAGGGCTGCCTCATCCGTAACCTCATAAGACCAGGTCTCACGCACACCCATGCCCACGGGCAAGGCCACGTTTTCGATGCCGTGCGCAATGGTCAGGGTGTTGGAGTCGACAGAGCCACCAGCTGCCTCTACCTCCATCCGGGCTGCATCCTGGAGCTCCTGCTGCCTACGGATATGCCCGTTGATTTTGGCCCTCAGGCTGCTCTCACACGATGCATAGATCTGTTTGAGAGGTCCGAACACAGCCAGGATTGACTCCTCACTGGCTTTCAGGGGAGCCAGCTGCTCCTCCATCCTCCGAGTCAGGCCCTCCCCAGCCTCACGTACACCAGACAGAAACTGCCCAGCCATGTCCATGGTCTCCTGAGATGTGATCTCAAAGGTCTCAATCAGGGACAAGGATTTTTCAGCGTTGACACGTTCCTCAGCCAGGCCCTCCTGGGTGCCGTGGCTCAGCAGGTTTGTGC
>Ga0247665_1000003_pt1 | contig 63709 bp, 102 predicted proteins | sample CNK06_metaG_FD_182716 | JGI IMG/M metagenome (GOLD analysis project Ga0247665, IMG submission 182716) | Soil microbial communities from Purdue University Martell Research Forest, Indiana, United States - CNK06 | ecosystem: Environmental > Terrestrial > Soil > Temperate forest > Bulk soil... | reverse complement strand
ATGAAGACATTTACAAGACGCCTTATCGGCTGGAGCAGCTCGCTCGTGGTGGCTATATTTCTAACACTAGTGACGCAGAGTCGCATGGAGCACGGCTGGTTGGATCAGCGGACGTTGCTGTGCTTGACGGGTTTGCTCTTGTCATGCGCCGTTCGTTATTGGATCGGGTGGGCGGCTGGCCAGTTAAAGAGCTACCGTTCCATTGCTATGACTATTGGGCAGGGATCGCCGCCCATAGGTACGGCTACTCTGTTAGATGCGTTGGGATCAAGTGCCAGCATTGGGGCGGGGCTACCGCCACAACACCCGCCTACCAAGAGTGGTCGCTGAAGGTGCTGGGCAAATCAGACGCTCAGATTCATGAGGATTCTCATAGGGTGATCTATGAGATGGGCCGGGGAGTTCTACCGTGGAGGTGTGAGTGAGCGAGTATGTGGTTCCAGCGTGGAGCAAAGTAGCCGCCTATTTCCTGACTGTTCCAATACGCCTCTTCCAGACCTTTATTGGCGTGCTGTTTGGTCTATTTATTGCAATGGAGAAGGGCGATATACGCGAGGCATGGTATCTGGTCAGAAACATCTGGACTGAGCCCTTGGATGTGGGCGGAGAGGACGATGGAGGGATATTTTGATGAGCCTACGGATACTTATCAGCGGTGTCGCAGGGATGATTGGCTCTGAGATCGCCATCCAGCTCGCGGCTCAAGGCCATAAGATCATCGGTAATGATGACCTGAGCCATAATTGCCGGGAGCCTAAAGAATTGCCCTTGGCACAGATGCTCACCTGCAAGGTGGAGCAGTTGCACTGGTTCGATCTTCAGCCCCTCGATCTGGTCGTTCATTGCGCCTCACCAGTAGGGCATGCCCGGCTGACGCCTGAAGCGGAAGTGGCATGGAATATCGTGGCTGACACGGAGGCCATGCTCGACCTCGCTGAGGCCACCAGTGCTCGTCTGATCACCTTCTCCTCAAGCGAAGTCCTGACCTATAAGGGCGAGACCGATATTCGCGCTCAGTACGCCCTAGGGAAGCTCACGAGCGAAAGCATGGTCCTAGGCCACCCGAAGGTCGATGGACGCGTGGTGAGGCCGTATAACGTCACCGGGAGGCATCAGAGAGCCGATGGCGGGTTTGTCATGCCTAGATTCAGGGATGCGGTACTGGCAGGTGAGCCCCTGACGGTCTTCGGCTCGGGGGAGCAGGTTAGGCACTTCACGCATGTGAGCGACTTCGCTCGGTTCGTGCTGCTGCTGGTGGAGAAGTGGCCTGAGCAGAAGAGGTGGTGTGTGTTCAACCCGACCAACGGGACAAGCATCACCAAGCTCGCTCTCATGTTCCGTAAGACGGAGCTGCATTTCTATGAGGATGGTAGAGAGCAATTGGCTAATCCACAATGGCGTGATTCTTCCGAGCGCCCTCTCGACATGCGTGAGTATCGGGCCTGCGTTGAGCTGGGCTGGCAGCCCCAGATAGGGCTGGAGGAGATCGTGAAAGAGCACCTCACTGTGGCTGTGGAGGCGAAGGGTGCTTAATATTGTGATGCTGGTGAAGGATAGGCCGAGGCTGACGAGGCAGGCTTTGGAGTCGCTTGTGGAGAATACGCATGGGCCTTGGAATCTGACGATTGTGGATGATGATTCATCGCCAGAGACCGTTTATATGCTATGGGACTGGCGTAGCCGCAACAGGTGCATACCTTCCATCATCGCTGCGGAAGACAAACATCTAGGACCAGGCCGCGCTCGGAACTTTGGGATTAGCTTATCGGAGATTACCTATGGGCGCACTGGCCTCCTCTACACCACCGACAACGACAGTTATCACCTCCCCGGCTGGGACAAGACCCTCCTGGAGGTCTGGAATAGCCCTTTAAGGCGCTCTGAGGGCTTCGAGGCCATCGGGGGTTACGCACACGCCTACCAACGCCCTATAAGTCAAATACAGGCCACGGCGGGGCATTCCCTGAATGAGTTGGCGGCTTTAGGGCTGTTTTCATGGTTGATGGAATGGGAGACCTATGACAAGCATGGGCCTTTTGAGCCCTCGACCACCATCAATGGTTCAGAAGACTGGGCAATGAGCCAGAAGATACGCAAGGCCGGTGGTAAAGTCGGAGCAGTCACGCCTGCTCTTGTGGTGAACTGTGGCGTGATTTCGTCGGATGGCAAGCCTTGTCCTGGAGCGGCGACATTGTGGGAGCAAGAAATACCGCCGGGGGTGATATTGGAGTGAGCATGCCTCGCTTAGTGATCGCGCAAGTTCTAGTGCGGAAGCCATGGGGACTATTCAGCTACGTCTGCCAGATGCAGAAAGTTAAGCGCCATCGTCTATTCCGTTGCGCTGCATGCTATCGCGGAATTGTGTGCTGGGATGTATTCGGCATATGGAAATGGGTAAAGCGTTGTCGTGTTTGCCGTAGTTTAGTAACCGTAGTGGAGGTTCCAGATAGATGAGCCACGTTCTGCTAGTGATGCCTCAAAGTAGTTTTCTCGTCGATTCACGCACCTTCCCTCCGCTCGGTCTCCTCTATCTCGGAGCCGCCCTCGAAGCCAACGGCCACAAGGCCACGGTAGTAGACCTGGCATTCAACTCTCCACTCGAAGGCCATAATCCCGATCTGATCGGTATCATGTGCCTCACGCCACATTTTCCGCAGATGAGGCAGCTCATCGGCCAGTTGCGCTCCCTCTATGGCGACACGCCTATTGTCGTGGGTGGCCCGCACTTCAGCACGGTGCCTGCGGATGGGGCGCTGGTGGGGGCTGACGTCACTGTGGTCGGTGATGGTGAGGAGCAGATAGTAGCCATTGCGAATGGGCAATGGCAAAAGGGGAGCGTAATGCAGTCCCCGGGAGGCATCGTTGACGTTAATCGCTTTCCTATCCCCGCACGACACCTATTACCAATTGCTGCTTACCGTTATCAGATTGCGGGCCTTACGGCTACGACAGCCATTACTCAGCGGGGCTGCCTTGTCGCAGGCACTAAAGTCATGTTATCCTCCGGACAACAACGACCCATCGAACTTGTTCAGAGAGGGGACAGCGTTGTTAGTTTCAACCCCAGCACAGGAAGGTGCGAAGCTGCTCCAGTTCAAGATACCTGGCAGCGAGAAGCCAATGACGTTTGGGAATTGACCTGGGCCAACGGGCAGAAGTTACAAGTAACTGCTGAACACCCTATCTGGACAAAACGTGGATGGGTGGAGGTGGGACATCTCGAAAAAGAACGGGATCACGTGCTCATGCTTAACCTGCCGCAAGGAATTTTACGTTCCAAGGAACCGGATGGAGACAGCGAAGTTCTGTTGCAGGAGATGCCAATGGGATTGGCAGAAAACTCATCTCAATACCCGATGGATGAAGGCTGGGCATTCGAAACATCGTCAGCTTGCTTCACTAATGACGGCAACGGAGAGGTCAAAGTTCTGGGGACACCCTCCCGTTCCAACAAAGCGCGTCCGGCTGATATTGTCTCGAACCAAGAAGGGCAGGCGCAATCCGATGAAGCGCCCAGAAATAGCTGCAAAGGTATCGGCTACTTTGAAGTCCCGCTGGGGAAAAAGCATGTCCGAATCGCTGACAGCCAGATGGAAATTGGGACGTATGCCCTACCCATGGGATCGCTTTACTGGGCAGACCCAGAACAAATCGGAGCGATTGCTCCAAGAGCTATTGTTGGAGGTGGCCCCCACCTTCCGTTACGTTGGCACGGGCGACTTCTGGATAGGGCCATGTCAATCTGGAAAAAGGCGCAATCCCGACTTCATAGATGCGGCTCAAAAGAAGGTAATACTCCTGCATGGGGAGTTCTGGCACTCACAAAGAGCGGCCTCTATAGAACGGAAGGATTATCTTGGACTAGGCTGGACAGTCCTTGTAGTGTGGTGCCGCCAGCTCAAGACCAAGAGCAGGCCGCGATTGCTAAGGAGACTGGCCTTATTTGGAAAGAGCTTATAAGCAAGCGCTTCGTAGGCAAACGTACTGTCTACAACATCACTGTCCACCCAGTTCATACCTACTTTGCCAACGGAATTGCTGTCCATAATTGTCCGTATGAATGTAGCTTTTGTTGCCATTGGGAAGGCTATCGGAAGGTCAGGCTGCGTCATACGGATAACGTCATCGCTGAGATCCGGCAGATCAAGGCCATGGGCTTCGGTGCCGTGCAGTTTTATGATGACGAGTACGATCTGAATCACAAGCGGACGATTGAACTATGCGAGGCGATTAAACATGAGCAAATCAAGTGGCGAGCCTTTATCAAGGCGAATTGCTTTAATGAAGCACAGGCAAAAGCCTTCGCTGAGTCAGGCTGCTGGGAGCTTTGCACGGGCGTTGAAAGCGGAAGTGATGCAATCCTCAAGACGATTAACAAGAGAGCAACGGTACAGGACAACACAAGAGCTAGAGAACTGTGCCGAACTTATGGCATTCGCTTCAAGGCTTTCGCGATGGTCGGCCATCCAGGGGAAACACGAGAGACTGCCTACGCTACAAGAGATTGGCTTATTGCCAATGAAGTCTCGGAGTTCAATTTAAGCCTCTTTACTCCGTATCTAGGTACGCCCAATTTCGATCATCCCGAGAAGTTCGACCTCCAATTCGACAAGCTCGACTATTCCCAGGCGGAATACTTCTACCGGGGGAAGCCGGGGGAGTACCAAAGCCATGCAAGGACATCGGCCTTGAGCGGCGAGGAGCTGGCGCGGCTGCGGGACGAGATCGAGGATGAGGTCAGGGAGAAGCTGCGACTGCCGAAGCAGGGTTCGTCGCTAGCATGGAACACGCAAGCCCGGCCTCATGACTTCTGTTCTACGGAGATCGGATGAGCCTCATCGTAAGATGGCAAATCGGCAGCTTCGGAGAGCCTTCGTGGCGGGCGTTGAGGCTGAGCGTCGTGCTCATGCAGAGGCTGGTGCCGGAGGCGCATTTCGTGATCGTGCACCAAGGGCCTATACCTCTGATCGGCCAGCTGTGCGGTGCGACCTATTACGGGCAGGATAATTTGTATAGTCATGGCCGATTTGCTCGGCCCCATGCCGAATGGTTTGACGGCACGCAGCACGAACTTACGCTCGAAAATGACCACATCATGTGGACTATTCCACCCGGCATGCAACGCTGGCTGGCGCGTGAGGATGCGACTCTGGCGTGGTTGGTGGATTGGGATTATTACGGCAATTACGCGGAGCGCGTGGGTGGGTTTAGAGCTTGTCCGGGGATGTATGGGCTGCCGCCGGGCTTGCACATGCCAGCGCCGCCTATAGAGGAGCGCGGAGACGATCAGGCCGAACAGGGATTTGTAGCCGCATGGCTACAAGAGCACCCGCCGCATGAGATCGTCACGCATGACGAGGTGAGCTGCTATATGCCTAACCATGACATCCTCAAGCATACGCATTCGAAGGTGGGGATGTGTGGTGTTCATCTCGCGGGGCTCAATCGAGGCTGGTCGCCGGGCGGCGAGCAAGTACTAGCGGAACTGGAAAGGAAATATCTGTGATTCACCCAAGCGTTGAGCAGTTCGCACAAGCTATGGACTTCAAGGGCCTCGCACCTTGTCCGCAGGACGGCAGGTGGGAGATTCCCACCGACAGCGACATCTGCACGGAGGTGGAGACCTTGCAGCTCCTATTTGGCTTTGTGAGGGCTCTGAGGCCGAAAGTGGTGGTTGAGACCGGATGTAACGTTGGCTGCGCCTCTAAAGTCATTTGTGAGGCACTGGAGGCCAATGGAGGAGAAGGACGGCTCTACACCTGCGACATCGAGTCTGCAAACGTAGAAGCAACACGCCGACGTCTGATGCCTCGGGGATATACCAAGCTCGTAGACGGACTGGCTTTGGTGCAGGAAGTTGGACAGCTCGCTGATCTCTACTGGATCGACTCCTCTGACTCCTCGCGGATGGCCGAGCTGCACTGGCTCAGGGAGCATGGAAAGAAGGGCGCAGTAGTCCTCACCCATGACACGAACCTCATCGGCCATGTGACGGAAGTGCATCGGACGCTGCCGAATTGGGTGTTGTTGCCGGGGCCGAGAGGGCTGGGGATCGCCACTTTATGAAAGTCGCATTCATCAACCGCAATCCCACGACGCATCAAGGCGGCGATCTGATCATGCTCCAATGCCTGATGGACGCGCTCGCAGGCCTAGGCGTTGAGTGCGAGAATATTTATGGTGAATGGGGGCCGGAGAGGCTGCATGAGTTCGACGTGATTCATTTGCAGCATTGCAATCTCACGTGGGCCAAGGATAATTGGTGGAAGACTCTCGCCTCTAGACGCCCCTACGTCGTCAGCCCGATCTTCTACCCGACAGACCAGCTTGGAATGACCTTCGACAATATCCGTTCGATGTTTGAGAATGCCTCCGCCGTCTGTCCGTTGTCATTCAAGGAGGCGAGGGAGATCACGGAGCTGACGGGATTCAGTGGGCCTTTCCATGCTATCCCGCATGGGACGGAGGAGAGGTTCCATTACGACGGTCCGAATCGGCAGTTCGTGATGTGCGCGAACGCAAGAGGGCAAAAAGGCGAGGCGCTAGTACAGAAGGTCTGCGAGCGCCTAGGCCTCGACTTCCTCTATGTCTCAGGCCAGCCGCATAAGAAGCTGCATTTGACCTATCGGCAGGCGAAGGTCTTTGTACACAGCTCACCAGATGATCGGATGTCATTGACCGTAGGAGAGGCCCTTTGCTCGGGCTGTAGGGTCGTTTCGAGCGACCGCGATAGGGGTAACGAATGGTTCCCCGGCCTCAAGGTCTGTAATCCCGAGAGCGAGGAGGACTTGTTTCAGTGGATTGGGATGGCCTGGCGGTCAGAAGAATGGGACTGGCGGCCTAATGAGCAGGCGAGGAAGATGACGTGGCGGAAGGCGGCGGAGAAGTGGCTGAAGGTCTATGAGAGGGCGGTGCGATGAGTCATATCAAGACGTTGGCAGTGGTGAGGCAGGAGCCGAGGCCGGAGAAGCTGAGGAAGATACCGCTCTACGGCAAGGGCGAGCCTAGCTGGGGTTGCCAGCGGGGAAGGCATTGGCAGTGTACGAAGCTGACTTGTTCGTGCGAGTGCCATGGGGAGGGGAAGTGAGCGGCCTGTGGATCAATAGAGGAAGCGGCCAGCGGCCCTTCCAGAAGCCATGGATTAACGTGGACGCGCAAGAGAGATGGCAGCCGGATCTGGTCGCGGATGGCGCAGATTTGCCTTATGAGGCGTCGTCGGCGGAATTGGTGGTGGATCACCACATCTGGGAGCACGAGGGCTGTGGCGGGGCCCTGGCGCTCCAGCAGGAGGCATTCAGGGTGTTGAGGCCGGGTGGGAGGCTGCTAGTGTTCGTGCCTGACCTCAGAGCGCTAGGGCAGAATTGGCTACTGGGCAAGCTGGATACGCAGGTTTATATGACGAACCTGTACGGGGCCTACATGGGCGATGAGCACGATAGACATCGCTGGGGTTATGTGGCAGAAACACTCCGGCAGGAGCTAGAGCACTTGCAATGGCGTGAGATCAAGCCGTTTGACTGGAGGCCGATAGTAGGGACGAATCTGGCAAGGGACTGGTGGGTTCTGGCGATTGAGGCTGTAAGATGAAACAGCCTAAGCGAGTGCTCGACTTGTTCTGCGGTGCCGGCGGTGCAGCTATGGGATTGCATCAGGCGTGGCCGGAGGCGGAGATTATTGGCGTGGATATCAAAAAGCAGCCTCGATATCCATTTCAATTCATCTGGGCAGATGCCCTTGAGTACTTGGATTCCTATGACCGCACATATCCCTATCAATTTATCTGGGCGAGCCCACCGTGCCAGCATTACACGCAGATGTTGAATCACGGGCTTACGCCGCGGTCAAATCATCCTGATCTATTGGCTCCTACGCGTGAAAGGATGAACAGTATTCCTTGGGTGATTGAAAATGTCGCGGGTGCACCGCTGATAAATCCCATAATGTTGTGTGGAGAGATGTTCGGTTTGCGTGTAACGAGGCACAGGTTCTTCGAGACTTCGTTCATTGCCCAGCCTCCTGCCCATCCAGTGCATCGTGGTACGGGAATCCGCAAACAGAGTGATGGAGGCTACTACTTCCGGGTCTATGGACATGAGACTGGCAAGGCGCAGTGGGGTGCCGCGATGGGTATTGATTGGATGAAGTCACCAGAGCTAGCTCAGGCCATCCCGCCAGCATACTCCCGCTATATCGCGGAGCAGTTCAGTAAAGGAGCCGAATGAAGGCTGTAAATTGGATCGTAATGCCCATCTATGAGTGCCTCGCGCTCACTCGCGATGCCATCGCCTCTTGCCTTGAGCAGGATATCGGGAATGTGCGTGTACTCTGCGTGATCGACAAGGGCTCCGATGGCGTGGCTCATTGGCTCAGGACGCTTCATCCGCAGGTGCAGGTGATTGAGATGCCGGGTTGTGGCGTGAGCAAGGCGTGGAATATGGCGTTAGACCATATCTTTGCGAATGGAGGAGAATATGCGTTGGTTATCAATAGCGATGTCAGGCTTAGGTTGGATACTTACAGCATTCTGGTCAGGGATGGTGGCAGCTTCGTCACCTGCGTTGGCACGTCATCGGGTGCCAAGTTTCCAGGCGGGAATCCTAGCGGGACAGTTCGGCCTCACCCGGACTTTAGCTGCTTTCTCATCCGCCGAGAATGTCGAGATCGCATTGGCGCGTTTGACGCAACCATGCGGATTTATTGCAGTGATGGAGACTACCACCTCAGGATGCAGAAGGCTGGTTTACAGGCGTATTGCCTCGACCTCCCCTTCTGGCACTACGCCTCAGGGACGCTGAAGCAGGCTGAGCCGGAGGACAGGGAGCGTATCCTGAAGCAGGCCCAAGACGACAGACTGGTGTTCTTCAACAAATGGGGCTACGACATGGGCTCACCTAACTACTACGCTCAGTTCACAAAGGAGAAGGAATGCGACGACTTACACGATATACAGCCGCGATAGCGCTACTAGCGCTGGTCATTGGCTGCCACAAGAACATCCATCCGGGGGCGGTTTCGACGGTGGATTCGAATGCCTATGACACCTTGCTCATAGCACAGGCGGCTCTGGACGAGGGCCGCGTGACGATAGCTGCGAATCCCTTGCCTACGTACACAGCAGCCTTCAACAAGGCCGTAGCCATCTACAACCAGGCCGAGGCCGACTGGCAGCTTTATCACTCGACGAAAGACCCACAGCTGGCAACGAAACTGGCGGCTGAGGTCAATCAGGTGGTGACGACTATTGCCGATATGCGCAAGGCATTCGGGAAGGCCGTAACGGCCACAGGAGGCAAGTAATGCTACAGAGCTTATTGACATTGCTCGGAATCGTCGCCAGTGCCATTGCGGATTCAGCGACGGGGAAGGTGGCTGACGGCGCGGAGGCGGCGGAATACTTCCTCAAGATCGCCCAGGCGGCTGCCACGGCCTATCAGGCCCAGATCGGAAAGCCCATCGACCCGACGCTCCTCCATCAGGAAGCGCCTATTGGAGACCAACCGAACTTCTGATAGACTTCTTCCAACCTGGAAGAATACTTTGTGGAGACTCAAAAGGCCCTAACCTCAATCGGGGCCTTTTCTCTTATTCGTACTTCTTTGCGATCTTCCTGCACGCTGCCACGACTTCCTCGGCGGCTTTATTCGCGTCCTCCACCGAATGACAGGTAATGCTGACGCTCTCCTTCACGTCAGGCGCTGTGATTGCCACCAGAACACCGCCCGGCGGCTTGTCTCCATTTGCCATTATTGTCCTCCTTCATTTGCCAGTACAGGTACACCGTTCACGCGGCGGAGCCTTAGGAAAGCACTCCCCGGCGAAAGGTCTTCGCATTCGTGGCCGTTATGGTCGGCACGAATAAATCGCATCTCCTCGACGATCTGCCGGGGCTCGAATTGAGGCAGATAACGTCCGGGGCAGAAGTTCCATGAGTAGAGCTTGTGCGGGAGGGGGTCGTGCTCGAGATAGTAGGTGACGTAATTCCCATTCTGGCTCTCGATCACCGCATTCACCGCCGAACCCGTGTTGTGGTACTGCCACAGGTCAATCGCCGCCATGCCCAGCACCACGCCCAGCCCTATCTTTGCCGTGTTCGCCAGCGTGGTCGTGGCCTTCTGCCTGAGCCGCTCGCTCGCGGTGATGATGGGTGTGGAGTCGCCCCTTTCGCGCCTCCGCTTCTTTTCGACGCTTATACTCCAGACGCAGCCCCACAGCCCAAGGAATAAGGCTGATAAGAGCAACCAGGAGCTTAACGAGGTCATCATGCGTCATCGCCTCTCGACTTTCCCTTGCACATGGACTTTCCCTTCTCTCTTATTCCGGGGCGGCGGGCCTGCGTATCGTCCTGCGGCCTCCCGAGCCTACGAGTCGTTGGATCTTTGAGTCGGCTTCTTCTGGGCTGATTTTGCCCTGTTTAACGAGCAGCATCAGGGCGGTGGCCCTTTCCCCCGGCGACATGGTTGCCGACGCCTCAGAAGGCCCGCCAGAGGCCTTTACAGGGGCTTGTATGCGACGGAGCGAGGGAAGAGGCTGGGCCTGCATCTTCTGCGTTAGGGTCGGCCTGACCGTCGGAGGCACCGGAGTCGTCGGTGGAGGCGCTCCCTTCGCTGCATGCTCAACTTTGAGGGCCTGTGCCCGGCGCAGAACAGTCATCGGATCAGCCTGAGCGCCTAATTCAGCCCTCGCCTGTGTGTAGAAGGCGTTCTCAGCATCGACATGGGCCTGTGTGATCTGGCCATTTTCCACAACCGGAGCCACCGGCGGCTTGACCTGCCCGCCTTCGCTGGTCGGATGCGAGCGCTGTGTCTGGTCTAATTCAGCCATCCTCCGCTGGACATCGGTCTTCGCCTCAGGCGTCTCAGCTCCTTTAAGCTCCTCCCTGAGCTGGTCGAAGCGATAGTTGTAGTAATCCTTCACATCCGCTTTGGTCGTGCGCAGGAAGGTGCGTTGCTGGGGTGCTTTGATGCCTCTGGGAGCCTCGCCTGATGGCACAGGCCCCGAAGGCCCACCTTCACCTTGCGGTCCTGCTGGAGGCTGTACTTGCTCGTAAGACGGCAGCTCAGAGGCCGAGCCCATCCCCTCGAACATCTGCTTGAGCCGCAGGTTTAGGCTGTCGATGGGCTTCGGGCCGATCAGCTCCTTGAGGCCGACGTGCTTGATTCCCCGAGGCGAGGGATAGGTATTCGCCACCTTCTCGCGGAGGGTCTTGCTCGCCGCCTCTCCCTGCTGGCCTGAAGCCCTATTGTATTCCTTCTCCAGTGAGGTCTTGGCTTCGATCAGGGAGCCCTCGCGTTGCTTGAGGCCTCGGATGTACTCAGGGTCGAGGCCAGAGAGCCTGCCGACGGTGTTGTACTCCACATCCCTAGCAGCATTAGCTGCCGCCTTCGAGGCCTTGGTCTCGCTATCCGACATGATCTGGGCAGTCGTGCCCCTTTGCTCGAAGGCATTGAGCTGGTTGTTCATGCGGGTGCGGAATTGATTGACCTGCTCAAGCGGAGCGGGCTGGTCGAACTTCTGAGCCTGTTTCTCCAGAGCCATCGCTACCTTAGGCTCATTCGCCAGAAGCTCAGGTGTGATAGCACTGCGATAGGCATCGGCAATTGGCTTCTGATCGACCAGAACAGCGTTATAAGGCTTCTTGATGGTGTTGAATTCGTTTTGTGTATCACGGACGGCTTGCTCCGCCACCTTCAGCGTCGCCTGACCCGCTTCCCGGCCCTCCAGCCTCGAGGGATCGATCTTCATCCTCACAGCGGTCTCACGCAAGGTAGGCAGCGCGGCTGAGGCGGTCTCATGGGGATCTACTGTCCCAGCTTTGTCCTCGATCAGGCCAGTGAGGGCCTCGACGTGCTTGGGTAGAACTTCAGCGGCAGGCGCTGGAGCCTTCGGTGCCATCAGCTTCCCGGCGGCGAATGGCAACGCTGCTCCCACTGCCGTCCCAGCCGCGCCTCGCACATTCCCCGACTCCAGCTGCTCCAATCCCTTCTCAAGCGACTGGCCACCTACGGGAGTCAGCAGGGCCGCCGCCGTATGCAGGGTCTTCAAATGCCCCATTGGGTCAGGCAGCTCTTGTCCTGTGACGGGAGAAAGCGGATGCTGCGACTGCATGGCTGCGGTTACGAAGGCATTGCCGATGCTGGCTGCCTGCTCAGGGCTCATGGTACTGCCGGGCATAAACATCTTAGGGTCGAACATGCCTTGCAGTTGTGTCCCGAAGGAATGCCAGAAGCCTTCGGGCTGGGGAGAGGTAGCAGCTGGTGCCACAGGCTGCTTCTGAATGGCCTTCAGAACCGCCCCCGGCGGCAGGTTCTGGATAGACTTCAGCATAGCTCCCGGCGGGAGGCCTTCAATATCATCCGGGATGAGAGGCTGCGTGCTCATTTGCCCAGGGGTACATACTTCTTTCCGATGACGTGGCCGACCAGTTTGCCCTCGACGTAGACCTCGTGTGAGGCGCCTTCGGGAGCGATCTCATCGCCGGGTTTGGCCTCAAAACGCCGCAGATAAGTCGGCGGCTCCTCTTCCTTCGTGCCTTTGAAGCTCTCGCGCCAGTTCTGAGCGGCTGATGTCGCAGTGGTCGTCGTCTCCTTGCGAATGACGTTCATCAGATCCTGGCGCTGGTCGTCGGGGAGGGTGCCCTGGGAGGCCGTATTGAACCAGCGGGCGAATCTGTCACCGTAAGACCCTGCCTTCAGCTCCAGTTCAAGCTCGGTATTCGGAAGGCGCACTGTGCCGGGATTCATCGCCCTGACAGCCCTGACGATAAGCGCCAGATCCTCCCTCGGAGTGAACTTGCCCTCTTTCATGTACTGCTCGGAGGCGTCGAGCACATCGACCATTGGCTTGGCCTTTTTCGCCGCATCAGTCGCCTGTCCGTACACAACCTTCCTGCGGCCCTCTTCCTCGTGCCGGTCAGCCATTGCCTGTGCGTTCTCGAACTTCTTCTGATCGCGCTCGTCCTGTCGGTCCTCTGCGCTCTGCACGGCCTTCTGCGCTGTGTCGTAGACGGCCTTGGCCTGTGGATTGGCCTTTATCTCCGCCTCGCTCAGGGTCGCACCTGTCTGGTTGTTCTTGATCAGGACTTCACCGCTGGGACCGCGCTCATAACTGAACCCAGACTTCTCTCCAGGCTTAGGCGTGGCATTCACCGCCACTTCCTTGCCGTCTTTGAAGCGCTTCTCGCCGGGGCTGAGACTGTACTCGTCCTTCGGGAATTCGCCTGTCTTGGCGAAGTGGAGTAGGTCTTCATCCGACTTACCAGGGAACTGCTGCTTGAGCCTCTGTAGCTCCTCTTGTTCAGCCACACCCGCATAAGCGCTCTTGTCCTGTGGCGTTAGCAAGTGCAACTGGCCCTTGGGGCTGATCGGGATCGGCGCGGAGGGGTTGACTACCGTCGCTTGAGGCCGGGCCGGAATCGTCACGGTTGATGGAGGTACCACGTCAAAATTCGGCGCATTCGGTACGAGAGTCGGCCTGCCCTTCGAGTCAGGTGCTCCCACGAGTGAGTTCGGTACGCTTGCGGGGCCTGCATCGCCCATCCTCACCGGGGCAATCGGCATCTCGCCGGTGTAGCCGTTGGGTGGGACAGGAGGCATCATCGGCGCTCCGGCGTTACCAAGGGCATTCACCGTGCCATTAGATGCCCTGCCAACGTCGCCAGAGCCTCCAGGAGAGGCTGCTGGGCCTTCCATAGGGGTAGATGCCCCCTGAGGCCCTACCGGAGGCTGTAATGTCATCTGTGGCAGCGTAGGCTGGGTCGAGCGCGGGGGAGGCTGGACGGAGACGGCGGGTAATTCGCCCAAATCGACCTTCGGCAGCTTCTTCGACGGATCAGCCTGGATCAGCTCTTGCACCTTGCCCAAGGCCCACTGCTGGTGCTCTGGCGGGATGTTCGGATTGGAGGCCAGATGCCCTAGATATTGGATCATCAGCTGTTGCTGGTCAGAGCGATGCTGCAACTCCTCCTTCGCCAGACGGGCCTTCTCGCCTGTGTAGCCTTGCACGAGGCCTGCAAGGAGCGAGATTTGCGGAGTGCTCACCTAAACCCCCTTGCTGCTGGCGCCGGGGGTACCAGTGCCCGTGGAAGAAGGCTTCCGCTTGCTCTGCTTCGCCCCTACCCCCAGCTGCCCTAATCCCGTCCCCAGCTGCCCCTTCGACTGCGCCTGCTGCTCCTGCTGATGTGTGTCGAACTTCATCCCGGAGCCTACGTTAGGGGCTGAGGCTCCTAGAGGAGCTGCTGAGAGCTGTCCAAGGGCCGTGGCCGCCCCAGGCTGTACTCCCGCGTAAAGCCGGGCGAGGTTGTTGTAGGAGCCCTGCGAGTTAGCCGCTGCCGCCGCTGCCGCCTCTCCCCCCGCTGGCATCGTCGCTGCCGTCTGCCGGGCCTGAGCCTGAGCCTGGCCCTTGAGGATGTCTGAGGTCGGCCCCACCGCCGCTGCAATCTGCGTCGGATCGCCTGAGAGCAATGACTTGAAGTAGTTCGCCGCTGGCGTCCACGCACTCAGGCCAGTGTTGAACAACTGCTGCTGCATCTGGAACTGCTTGTTCGCAGCGTCCTTCGCAGCGCTATTCCCCTTCTTCCCTCCAGCGGCAGACGCACCTACGCCTGCGATTGCAGGAACAGCAAGGGCTACTGCCGGGGGCATTAGGAGTGGGCCTCATAGGCGGAGCGGGTGATCTGCCAGATCACAGCGTCACACGCTTCCCCGCCGTATTGCTGGCAATTAGGAAGCTCGCCTACCTTCGTCCAGCCAAGTCTTGAAACGAAGCGATTCGCCAGCACATTGAGCTTGGCGATGATGCCGACGGTGATGTCCAGAGGCTGAGGCATTTCTTTGAACCAATAATCGAGAATCCTCCGGCCCGCCGCCATCGACGTGCGATGATCCCAGAAGTCCTTGAGGAAGATGAAGCCTGCGTGGCCAAGAGTCGAGGGGCCGAACTGCATGCGCTCCCATGTGGCGATCCCCACCAGCCCTGCCACATCATCCGTCTGCTTGTCCTTGAGCACTACAAGCAAGACCTGTGTCGTGTCGGAGGACATCATCCTGACGAACATGGGATAGGCCCGGTCAGAGCCGTCGATATTCGGATAGTAGAGCCGTAGCAGATCGTCCTTCCGCAGCTCGTCGTAGAGAAAGAACAGCCAGTGCCTGCACTTGTCGTCGAAGTAGGCGTTGTAGGGAATGACATCCACGTATTTGTCGCCATCATAGGCGATACGATCCACAGGCAAAGGCTCCTGCGGCTTCTTAACGGGCTCAACCAGCGATGCGAGTGTGCTCATGGACGCTCCCTCAACTGCCATTCGCGCAGCAGGCCATCGTAGGGGTTGAACAACATACTAAACATTGGAGTCTCCAGTGGATCAAACAACCACGTCAGCCAACGCTGATAGCTGGCATCATTCCGCAAAAAGTACAGCGTAGCCCGTGTAACTTCGTCCATCTCGCTCATATTCGTCCTCACCTTAGCCTGAAGGCCGATTCAAGAGCAAGCCTTTTACGTCAGCGAGCCACGGGCAATCCATCTCACCACCACAGCCGTAGTACAGGCAATGGGAGTGTTATTCCCCGCCGCTGTTGGCTGCCAGACGAACAAGTCAACGCATCCCGGCTGTTGCGAAGGAGAGGCTCCAACCCAGAAGTTATGCGCCGTGCTCCCGTTGTCGATGGAGGCGGTGACCTGCGACACGCTCGCCAGCCCAGTAGAGACGCTCAACGCGCTCCCCGTCACCGTCACCTGCCCCACCTGTGTCGCGGCGATCATATTCTCTAGCTGGGAGTCATTTGTATAGGCCCGCTGGATCGCGCTATCCAGCTCTCTAGAGGCCTGCATCGGATTCCTCCCGATCTGCCTGTGGAAGTCTACAAACGAAGGAGGCCGCCAGCGGGTCTGCAATTGCTTCTGTGGACTGTTGGGCTGGGCGGAGGTGACAGCTACGGGATCGGTGGCTGTGGCCGGGCCAGCGGGAATGCCGCCCTTACTCCCATCCTCGGGATCGCCTGTGAGGTCAGGGGCATTAACACCCATCACTTGCCTCCGAGGAGTTCGCTGGCCAAAACCTCAGGGGCTTGCGTGCTTTCCGCGCCGAAGGGCTTGACGACGGTGTAGCCAAGAGAGGTCAGCCATTGTTTCGCTCTCACTTCAAGATCGCTCTCATAGAGACGAAAGGGCTGGGTCACGTCGGTTGAGTCCAGTGAATAGCGGACCAACTTGAACTTATTGCTGTTCATCGGGACGTAGAGCTTCTGCCGGAGGCCGCCTGTCGAAGGAAGCACATAGGTCTGGGTGGTGGTCGAGTCGAAGGTCAGGGTGAGCGTGACAGGCGTAGTCGAGCGGATCGCAACATTCATGTCCCTTAGATGTTGCCATCCTACGAGGCCATTCGATGTCTCCCGAGCCTCCCAATGGGTCACAGCCACAGGCTCCGTCCGCCATAGCGTATCGAACTGGTAAAGCACCGGGTTGATGCTCGCATTACGGACGAAGGTGATGGCGAACTCAATGTTAAAGCCGAATACGTCACCTAGGGGCAACGGCACCTGCTGCCTTCCCGAGCCCGTGACGTTGATCGCGGCGTCGGTGATGGCCTCGCCGTTGAGCAGGGGTGTGATCGTCACGGGCGAGCCTACCGTCGCCCCGCCGGGATCAATGTCAAACAACACATTCGCGTATTCCTTCTGGTTCAACGGCAGGCCCTGGTCGAATGAGCCAGTGCGGATGACGACGCTGATGTCGGGGGTAGAGGCCTGTAGAACGTCCCCTGTGCCCGTCTGTGTGCTATAGAGGCTTCCTGTGGAATCTCCCAGCAACAATGACGACTGCGCGCCCTCCTCGCTATAAACTGTGGTGATACGTACTGGATACGATGCCGCCCTCCATCGCTGCTTGTTCTGGTCATAGACCAGCATGTTCAATTGCCCTTCAATCAGCCCACGATAGATGAAATAGAGCTCGTCGTTGTGGAAGCGGAGGCGGATGTCCTCGATGCGTTCGAGATTCACGGGATCGTAGCCATTGACCGTGCGGCCCAGCGGATTATCCAACGTCGGGAAAAGCGGCTTAATATCATTCTCCACCAGCGACGTTTCCTCCCCGCCAGTCGTCACGTAAATCCCGTCCTTCGCCACGAAATAGATCATCCGAGCCGTCGCCAAGAGCCCCCAGGGGCTGATAAGGCCTCTGGAGCATGGGGTTTGATAAGGCGTGACCGTGGCGCCACCTATGAGTGCAGGGGCAAGCTCGAACATCCGTTCTTTTGAGAAGGCGAAGACTCTTGTGTTGAATACACAGCCGTTCTGCATGGGGTCGGAGGGCGAGCTGACATCCACCCACTGCCCTACCCCCCATTGATCAGCATTACCTGCGTTCGAGAAGTAGACGGAATCTGGCCTGTCAGGGTCGCCGCAGCCGAACAGTCGAGATGGATTGAAGCCCGGCCCCCATACATAAGGCAATGGCCTGCTGATCGAATAGACGCTATTCACCGGAGCGTCGTTTGTCAGCGATACGAAGTCACCTAGATTCGCATCGGCCACATTGTCGTTGATCTGTAATGTGCCAACGCCGCAGCCTCCAATGACCAGAGATGCGACGGTGAACTGGCCTACGAAGGCCCATGAGGCCGTGACAGAGCCGCCCCGGCGATAGAGCCGGATGGCGTCGTATTGCGGATCTACAGGATCAGGCACGCAGACATTGGCGGATTGGTTCGCCAGGGCCAGCGTCCCTACAGCCGTTCCGACAGCGACGCTGAAGGTGGTGACCTCGGTGATCACGACGTGAATCGTCGAACTCCCGCCGCCGCCGGTGAGCAAAGTCGAGAGATCAAGATTCCCGCCGATGTTGCGGATCCGCCGGGCTGTTACATTCTGCGGTATTGTCGTATTCCCTACGCTCACCACGCAGGCCCTCACCTGAATCTGCGACATATTCTGGTTCGACGGGAGCTGTACGATCAGCGGCGGTCCATTCACAAAATCCACCGAGACATTGGTCTGGTAAAAGAGCTTCCACGTCACGCCGGCGTCGAGTGAGAAGTAGAGGACGAAATAGGAGCAGCCGCCGCCTGCGCCGGGGGTGACGGTGACGATGACCCTGACCTTTAGGTTCGCAAGGATGAAGGGCACGCTGGTGGTGCCGATAGTCGTGAACAAAACACTCTGCCGGGTTTCAGCGGCGGAATTCGAGTCGAGCGTGGCGGTGTTGGCGGCAGCAGCTGTGGCAGCGGAGCCTCCGAAGCTGGGATCGGGTGTGGCGAATGCTGTGGTTGGGCCATTGACGATGGCCGTGTAGTTCACAATCGTCGGATTGGTCTCGCTGAGTGTCCGCGTGTTCACATAGGTCGCTACCCAGTCATAGGCCGGGCCAGCACCATTGTTGATATTCCCCGCGCCCCCCGCTGTAGCTCCACAGGGCACTTCTGGAATCGTCACGGGAAGGCCGCCTAAGGTCTGGTAGAGCCCAATGCCAGCGCCTCCCCGATACTTTCGCATGCCTACGTAGTCGCTGATGATCTGCCAGGCGGGGGTGTCGTTGGCATAATGAAAGGCCGCGAGCGATAGAGGGTCACCGGAGCGGGCGGTGTCGCGGGAGGTAGCGATGGAGCCGGAGGGCAGGACGAAGCTCTGAACGGTAGTGTCGATGCCGGCAATACGGTCGCCTACGCCTGCTACAGAGGGCTGATTGAGGCGGGTGAGCGAGTGGAGGCCAGAGCCGGGGGAGGTCGTATTCGGGACGTTGACGATCCACTTGAGTGCGGCACGAGCTTCGAGGCGGCCTTCGATTATGGGCAACGCATTTGTTAACCGCGAATATTGATTCGCCGGGACCAGATCGACCGGCACCCGGAGCTGGAGGCCGGCGTCTGCGAACTTGTGGCCGTCATGTTGGTAAATATCAGCCATTCTGCTGCGGTGCCTCCGCCCCCATTATCAGTGCATTCGCCATTTCCGCACAGAGCTGGTAGCGCTGTTCGCAATATTCTGCTCGCTCGTCATCGTAGCCTTCCCCTTCACTCGAAAGCAGCTCGCCAATTGTTCCGTAGAACACGCCACTCTCCAGCTCATCAGGCACGGTGAGCTTTACGCCTGTGCCATCCAGCGTCACCGGCTGTGGCACATAGAGCATTCCCAGCGTCCCCGCCTGCGAGGGAGCCTTGGCTATTTCCACCGTCAAGGTCGGTAGGTCACTCCCCTCGTTGTAGACGCTTGGGTCGGCTACATTCCGCTCCCAGTCCAGTAGGCCATGATCTAGCTGATAGGAGTCGGTAGAGGCGAGGGACTTGGCCTTGGAGCCTGCTGTCTGTGCCTGCCACGTCATCCGGCGGGTGTGTATCCAATCCTGAGGCAGAGCGTAACGAGCCTGCCCCCCAGTCGTCGCCTGTGTCGCCCTGAGCACCACCGGCGCACAGTCCTTCATCAGCCGCTCCTGAATGAGATTGGCATTGTCGAGGAATTCCTGCACAGCGAACTGGCCGAACACAAAAGTGGTGCCGGTTGCGTCAAAGTTACCGTTCTCAAGCAATGCATAGGCCGCTCTCGCCACAAGCTGCTGATCGGTGACGTTCCATGTGGGCTTCGTATCCAAAATCGTCCATGCCATTATCTCGCTCCCACTCCCTCCGCCACCTTCAGTGGCTTCGACTGTCTTCCCTTGTCCAGCCCGAGCCACCGCCTGTAGGTCGCACAGCGCTTTAGAATGCCGTTTCGCTCCCCCGCCGCCTGCAAGAAGTCCTTAAAACTGGCCATGCTATTCTTGAATTCCAGCCCGCCTTCCTTAAAGGCCGCGATGTGCTGGCAGAGGTCGAGCAGGGAGTTCATGTCCTCTTGCCCCAAGTCCACCAGCGAGGCGTCGCTCGTGAGAATCGGCGTCACCGCAATCCCGTCGAGCACGAGGCCATTGTTGCCAGCTGCGTCCGCTGGCCATATCCCGACCTTGTTGAGGCCGCCGATGACGAACATCTGAGGCCGGGTAGGCACGTCGCCGCCTGAGGCTGTGGTCTCCGATTCCCAGCCGCTTCTGCCGAAGTCAAGGTCGTAGACGCTCACTGGCGTCATAGGAAATCCATTGAAGCTCACCCGCATGTTCGAGGTGATGATGCCGGGGGTCGAGTACCAGCTTGTGTTGGCGGTGGTTGAGAGCGTAGCGCGGATCTTCCAGAAAGCAGTGAGGAGGTTGTAGAAGCGCAAGGCCTCCTGAATGATCTGGTTCAACTCGTCATCACGCCAGAAGCTCGTGGCAAGGCCAGAGCCCAGCTGATTCCTTACCAAGGCCCTGAATTGCGCCCTGCTCACCTGCGTATAGGCCATCTACCCCTTCCTGAATGCCGCGAATATACCAATGAGCGCCAGCATAAAGCCAGCGGCGGCCACCAAATAACCCCAGCCTTGTTTGAGGCCTTGGCCTGTACTTTCACTCTTAGTGATACGCATCTCCATCGCTCCCATGCGCTCGATCAATGCCTGATGCGCAGCTGTGTATTCTGTGCGCGGCAGGAACTTAATCTCCCTATCGTCCATCGCCTGCCGCCACTCGTTTGCGCTGTCGCGCCATTTCTCAGAGTTGTACTCCGCCTTATTGACGGCAATATCTGACGACGCCAGCGCGGCCTTAATAGCCTTGTCCCGCTCATCCATGAGAGCGACGAAGTGAACGTAGAGCGTCTCCAGTGTCCAGCTGCTAGGTCTCTCCGGCGTAATGGGCATTCATCCACTCACAATGCCCTGACGTTCCAACCCCGAATGCCTATGGTGCAAGGCGTACCTTTGCCGTCGGAATCCTGCTGTACGGCAGAGTGGAAGTAATTCGTCTGTGGCGACCACTTCTGTTCGGCGTGGTGAGTTGTGCCGACCTGATAGAACGTCCCGTCGATCACGAGCCCTTCGTGCGTGGTGGTCTTGGCGATACGGTTCACTGAGAACAAGGCGAAGGCAACGGTCCAAGCGCCAGGGATGGGCTTTGGCACAGGCAGGCCGGGAGCCGTGTTCCAGTGCTTCGGCTTTGAGCCTTCATCGAACCAGCGCCAGGCAGGCGGTCCATCCACCGCAGAAGCCTTGCACTGCCAGCCCATGTCATAGGCGAGGCCATTCTCGCAAAGCTCGCACTCGATCTCGAAGGCGGTGGAGGCTGCCAGATCGGCAGGCGTGGGATAGGTGAAGGAGAACTGATAGCCGAAGTAGATTGCGTCCAGCCGCTCTCTGGTGAGGGTCGTGTAGAGATAGGCATTGTCCCACGGCTGGCCCTTAGGACGGACCTTTGGCTGGAACTTAAACGCTGCTCCCGGCGTCCACGTCACAATCCCATGTGGGAATACGTTCCCGCCGCCTGTGTCCGCCCCCCCGCCGTCAATCATCAGATTCGCGGGCGTGTGCTCCAAGTTCAACCACTCCTTCAGAACTCTCCCACCACTCAATTGCGTCACTACTACTGAATCAAGCATGTTGTCCCTTCGCCTTCTGCGGCTTCACCACGACCTCGCCGCTGCCTTTGCAGGTCTTGCATATCACTTTTCCGTGGCCATGGCACTTGAGGCACTTCTGTGTTTTGACCACAGGGTTCATTTAATGCACCAGTAGAGCGAGGCCGTAGAAGAACAAGCCCAGCCAGCCGATGTGAGGCCCATAAGGCCGGTTGACGAAGCCCGTTACGGCAGCCGCGAACCAGCACAAAGTAGCGATGATCAGTAGAAGAACATGAGCATTGAGCATAAGAACCTCCGCTGGCTTAGATGCCTTACGAGACCCACTCGAATATTACGATGCCATTGGCCCCAGCCCCTCCCGCGACAGCACCACCAGCCGTACCTCCCGCGCCACCACCACCCGCTCCAGGAGAAACGCCAGCCGAGCCTGCGGCAGCCGTACCATATTGGCCTCCCCCTCCCATGATCGAAGCCCCGCCGACGCCACCGGAATTCGTGAACGACGCAATCGAGCCAAAGCTCGTGGTGCCGTTTATGTCGCCATTGGTCGAGGTGCTGGCGGCAGGCTGGGCATTGCCGCCTAGATTCCCTCCAGCGCCGCCAACGCCGGTAACAGTGGTGATGACCTGAGTGCCTGAGGCTATTGTGCTGTTGCCGCCATTGTTGCCGGTATTGTTGGCGACTCCGGTGCCTCCGGTGCCTACTGTCACGGCGATGGTATTACCAGGCGTTAAGCCCGTGAGCCATTTGGTCGCGGGTGCTCCTGAGTTGCCACCGCCTCCGCTTGCGGCTGTGGTCGTGGCTCCTCCGCCTGCTCCACCTGCTCCTAACACCAGCACCTTGACCGCCGTCACGCCTGTGGGGATGGTAAAGGTACCATTGGACGTGAATATCTGCTTCTGTGGTGTGAGCGTGAAGGGCTCGCTGGAGCTGACCTTCGTGCCATCGTCGGTGATGGAGGAGTTGCCAATGATGCCGGATGCGCCGGTGGTGAATTTAGGCAGGCGATTGGTCGTGCCGGTGCCGGTGTCGATTACGCCGCTAGCCGGGAAGGTAGCGGCGGAGCTGATACCTGTGCCTCCGGAGGTGCCTGCCAGCGGGACGGTAAGAGTGACGGCCCCTGTGACGCCAAGTGTCCCACCAATAAGCGTATTGCTGGTGACGCTTAAGGAGGCTAGGGTCGAAGCCCCCTGCACCACAAGAATGCCTGTGATATTCGCGTTCGTTGGGACTTGGAGGTTATCCCCCGTCGCCGCTACACTCCGCCAGTTCACGCCGTCGTATTTGAAGATCAGCTCCGTAATGGCATTCGCGGCGGAGGCGATTGTCGGCGGATGGAGAAAGGCGGCTGGCCATGCGAAGGTGTTGCCTCCGGCAGCGTTCTGCGTCAATGAGAGCAGGAGCAACGAACCACTCTGGGGATTGGTGAACGCAGGCACTGTCACGTTGCCTGTCAGCGTCATCTTGAACCAGCTGGCTTGCGATAAATCAAAGGTCGGGGTGGCGCTGAAGGCTACGGTCTGGGGAGCGACGGTCGTTAGGAGCGTCCCGTCGTCCACGAGGATGTCAGAGGCGACGAGAAAAGGGACGGTGATGCCTGTTCCGCTCAGTTGGACATCGACTCTGGAGCCGTTGGCGGCGTAAAAAAAGGCGAATCCTGAGCTGTCAGCAGTGAGGGGATTGGACTTTGGCGTCGGCGGCGAGAGATTGTCCCCGAAGATCGTAGAGAGGTTCACGGTGCCTGTGTTGAAGACACTTACCGTACAGGAGGGAAATGAGCCTTCGACGATGGTCGTGGAGGTCTGCCCTCCTGTCACCACCTGAATCCCACCCTTAACGGCCTGAATGGTGATCCGCTGCATTTAAAGCCCTCGTGCTCGCGCCAGGCCTACTTTTAAGGCGTCGCTGGGCTGTGTATGAGGCTCAGGGCCGTCTTCGAGCCAGTAGCGGTTCTCAGGCCTTACAGACCACCTCACGGTACGCCTCAGCGACTCCTCGAACGGCACTGGAGGGAACCAGCCCAGCGCCCGGAGCTTCCTGTCGTCCAAGCTATATCTGAAGTCGTGACCGGGCCGGGCGAGCTTGAAATCAGTGATCTCATAGGCCATGTCCGTGCCGATCTCATCCGCTATGAGCTGGGCGATCTCCAGATTCGTGTGCTCCTCACCGGCGATGTGATAGGTCTGTCCGCAGCCTTGTTTGGTTGACAGGAACAGCAATGCACTGGCCTGATTCCTCGCATGCAGCCATTTGCGAGCCCCTGACCTCCCTGAGGCATCACCGTGGATAATCAATGGCTGTGCCTTCAGGAGCTTGCGAATGGTCATCGGAATGAACTTCTCGGGATGCTGCCGCTCTCCGAAGAGGTTCATCGTGCGTGTAATCGTCACCGACAGCTTAAAAGCCTTCCAATAGCTGAATGCAAGGGCCTCCCCGCCTGCCTTCGACGCTGCGTAGGGATTCGAGGGCCTGATCTGGGCCAGCTCATCGAAATCAACGCCATCAGGAGCCGCTCCCAAGACCTCATCCGTGCTTACATAGACGAAATGCTCGACCTTGAGCTGCCGGGCCACCTCAAGCGTATGGAGCGTCCCTAAGACATTCGACTGGCAAAAGGTCTCCGGGTCATGCAGCGAGCGCTCTACGTGCGTTTCCGCGCCATTGTGGATGATCCAGCGAATGTTGCGCAATGCGTGGAGGACGGAGGGAGGGTAGGGTGCACGGAAGTCATGGAACACCACACGCAGTCTATCGGCGTAGTCACGCCTGACATCCACGAGACGTTCAAGCGAGCCTGCATAGGTGAGACGGTCGATGCCGATGATGTCCCAATCGGTGTTGTCGCAAATGTGCTGGCAAATATGCGCCGAACTAAAGCCACCAATGCCCGTAATGAGAACCGCATCCCTCGCCACTTATTTCCCACCCGTCATGCCCGGCAGGCCACCATTTTCGTCGAAGATTGTTTCGGGGATGCTATTGGGGCCTGTAGTACGCCCCGGCAGGCCGACAGTCGAGGTCTTGGCGTCGGTGCAGACCTTGCCTGAAGGCTTGGGCGAGGGCTTCATACCGTAGTCGCTTACTCCACTTTTGATGATGCTCATAATGATCCTCCTCAGATCGCGTGTAGTTGCAGATATGCGTCGTTTACAGGGAACGGATACGGCGCAAATGCCAGTCCCGGCTGCTGCCCATAGGTCACATCCCGGCCATAAACATTGTCATCGTTGTTTTCCAGCTCCCTGACCTGCTTATCGTAGATGGCCTGATGCGTCTGGGCAAGATTTAGGTTGAAATAAGGATTGCGATGATCAGCGTCAGGCCCCGGCCAGCGAGCGCATTGGGCCAGCGCACCTTCCAGAAGCACATTACCAGGGATGAACCTCGGCAGCTCGCCATTCGAGTCATTCAGATCAGGAAAGCGCTTCTCGTACATGAAGGGGATGACGTAGGCAGCGGTTTGCTGAGGCCAGACTTCAAAGCGTGGTAATGATGGACTGATAGTGGCACCTCCAAAAGCCAAAGAGGTGTAGTCAAAGTCAGCCACTACATAAGGCGTCCCCTGGGCTGATCTCTGGGCATCATAAGAGTTCAATTCCGCCTGCGAGCATGTGGTCCACAGAGCCCACGAGAAATTCGGATCCCACACCGTCGTAAAGGCATGAAAGTCCGTCGGCGGGATCTGGTAGGCGATGTAGATCTGATGGTTGAGGCCGCTGGAGGAGGCCGCTCCCCAAGGCTGGTCGAGTGTGATGCTGGTGGTGCTATTGACGGCGACGATGGTGTAGATCGGAGTCAGCGTATTCACCCGGAACTGATAGCCGATCATCGTCGCCTGCCAATTCGTCCCCACCCCCACCACCGCATTCGACTGGTTCGTCACAGTCACAGTGCCAGTGGTGTATTGGTTCGGGAAGACGAACTGCGATTGGGCAATCGACCAAGACCACTTCCGCTTCTCGATCAGGTCGCGGAAAGCGTAGTTAACGAATTGCATAGAAAGCATCGGCCCCGCCGCTGGACAACGCAACGAGACCGATTTCCAGATGCTCTCAAAAGAGTCGAGGGCCATTCAGCTCCCTTACTTGCCGTTGACCTGTAGGTAGCCCGTGACTGAGCCACCGCTAGTAGTAAAGGTAATAACGCCGCCAACGTTGGTAATGACGCCCATCGTTCCCGCGCCTGACTTCTGATCGAAGGAAACATCATCAATCAGGTGGTAGCCAGTGGTGAACGTGTCCCCGCTGCTGGCCACAGTGACCGTAGCAAGGATCGTTCTGTAGTCACCCCATACGGTAGAGCGCCTGCGTGAAACTGTAATCGCTGCCATTCATGCCTCCTTATGGGATTCCTGGGATGTCCAGATCGACTGGAGCTACCGTGACAGTCACCGCTGCTGTCGTGAACTTACCTAGCGACTGGGTAAGTGGCGCAGTATTGGCCGCCACAATCAAGCCCTGAGCCGCAGTTGTTGACGTGTCGGAGATCAGCTGATCACCAGGATTCGGAGAGCCAGACGCAATCTTGACCGCAGCGCAATTGCCCTTCTGCTGCACCCAGAGGTAAGGCGCAAGGCCGATAGCCGCCGTCAAAGAAGCTTGTGGCTGAACTAGCACGCCTGCGACTTCATTGCGCCAGCCGTGAGTTGTCTGCCCGCCAACGGCAAAACGGCTATCATTGGTCACCAGATACTTGCTCTTGTCCTTCCAGTAGAGCAGTTCGTTAGTGGCAGGAGCGCCAGATGCAGCAGCTGCAACCGCGCCAGAATCCAGCTGCACTTTCTGATATTCCTTGGTGCCGACACCAGTTTGTGTGAGTTCGACTCTGCCGCCAAGCTCACCCACGTGAATACCCACGCCTGAAGTAGTAGAAGCCTCGACCACGGTCTCGATATTAGAAAACGGCCCGATGTAAGGCGACTGAATTACTCTGATATTTGCCACTTGAAGCCTCCTCTGCGCTTTTACTGTGCCGCCGCACCTCATTTGCCTTCGAGAAGGCCTTTCTTAGCCGGTAATTGCGAAAAGCTGCTTGTGATACCTCGGATGGCCTGTGAGATTGCCTGCAAAGAGCACTTGGCCCACAAGTGAGGTGTTGAGCTGATGCGGCTTGAAGCCGGTGAAGCCGAAGCCGAACTCCGGGTCGGTGGAGACGTAGAAGTTCAGAAAAGGCTCGCGGGCCTGAATCCACCACAAGGTCTCGCCGGTGACGGTTGGATAGGCATTGACGGCGCCGTTGGTTGTTTGCATCAGGAAGTCCACGGCCACGACATTAGCGTCGGTGCCGGCGGTGGCGATTCCATCAGCAGTGGCAGAACCACCGGAGCCGGTGCCGGGAGCATAGCGTGATTTGATCAGCGTGGCACTGTTGAACTTCAACCCATTGAAGCCAATCGCCGGGTCTTGGGTGTCATTGAACCGCTGCTGTGTCTGGAACTTCTCCTTGATGTAGGAGTAGCCCAAGACAGTCGTCACACCGAGATTCGCCTCGATATTGCCAAAGGAGGTGTTGCCATAAGACTCCTCCAGCACGTTGTATTCGATGGTGCCGTTGACGTTGATCGGGGCGCTCTTAAGCGCATTACCGGTCTGCCCGCCTCGGGTGATGCCTCCATAGGTCGCGTAGGTCGCACCAGAAAAGCCCGCCGTCGTGCCGTCATTGCAGATCTCGTCGAGGCCATTAAGATTGGCAATATAGGAAGCCTGCCCGTTGAGATACTGGCCGATCGCAAGAAAAGCACCCATGCTCATATAGGCCGTGGTCATCCTTGAGTCGATGAGTTTGAAGGCCGCCAGCTCTCCTCTATTGAAGACCTGGATGTCTTCCTTGGCCAGCGTCACACCAACCTCAAAGGTCTTCGGGAGGATCTGGAAGCCCTGCTCGACCTGGCGCTCACTGCCGTCGAAGGTCTTGCCTTTTTGATAGCCGCCGCCGATCAGGTTTCTGTAGCTTGCTGTTACCCCGTCAGTTTTTCATCTGACGTGGGCGAGATGTTTCCACCCGCCTCATCCGGTTCTGCCTTCCCGGATGTTCGGACTGTCGCATCACCCTTCCAGCCTAAAACCTTAGGCTTTAAAGGGGCTTCTTCGCTCAGTCTCTCAGCGTCCAATATGGGCCGTCTTGCATTCAACGCCTGAATTTCGACGTGGATTGCTAAACGACGCGCATGGGCCTCAGGAGTCAATCGTTTCCATCCCGGTGTCTTCAGGTCGCGTACCTTGGTCAATTGGAATTCGATAACAAGCTCTGCTTGTCTCGCTTTCCCTTTGAGGTAAGGCAACACAGCCTGCAACGCCTGAATGGCATTGTCTCCATAAGCTCGCCATTGGTATACGACACCAGTCTTGCAACGTGATGTTCCAAGTGTGCCTCCCAAAATACGCTGGAGTTCCACTAACACGTCGCGTTTTGTCTGGGCCGCATGCACAACGGCTGAGAACGAACGATTCTTAGGCTGCTTACCTGTCCGGTTTATATGACCCTTCGTACATTCAACCGTGCCAATGTACCCTTCGCCATCCAGAAAGCCTGCCGCCCAAGCTCTATCCGTCTCGTATTGGTTCGCCCTTGTTGGCATCTCAGCGTTCAAGTCAATCAGAAGAAGTTTAGTTCACCCAAATTACTTTGGGGCTTCGCCCACATTTAACGAAGTTTTCCTGAATCAGACTACCACCATCCCAGTCTTGCCTCAAGTTCAACTTAAGATATGCAAGTAAAGGGTCATTTTGGAACACATTGTCAACTAGTTTTGGGTTATCCCTGATATATCGTCTAGTTGACAGGTTAATTTGATCTAACTCTGCCATTTGCTTTACCTATAAAACAAGCGATGGAGGCCCGGCTCTCGCCTTAGGCTGCTCCTCCGCCTTTCTGCCCAGCCTCACGCCAGCCTTTGACGAAAGACTCACGTGGGGTGTCGTTCACCTGACCGGCCTTACGTAAATTGGCCATAAAAGGGCTGTCGCGCTCGGGAGAGCTGATGGTTGAGGCGGCTACTTTCGAGCGCCCTTCCATCTCGCCTTCCTCGCGTGCTTTCTTGAGGGCCGCCTCCTGCGCGGTCTTGGCCCTTTCCTCGTCTTTGGGCCGGCGCCATTCCTGATAGGCCTTATCAGCGGTTAAGCCCTGTTTGAAGGCGATCTCCTGGATCGCATCCAGATCAGGCTCCTCGTTGAAGTCCTTCAGGTGTTTCGCCGTGATCTTCGCCACGCTCTTGACCAGGCCGATGGTGTTGTCCTCGGTGGCCTTGAAACGCTCCTCGAAGGTTTTCTTGTCCACGATATCAGCAGTTGCCTGCCGTACCGCTTCTTGCCGAGCCTCAGGTTCGAGCTTGCCGAACTTGGCCTCGTAGGCTGCCACGTCCTTCTGCGCCTGCTCCACTACGGCCTTATTAGTGGCGAATATCTTCAGGTTCTCTTCATAGACTCGGGTAGATTCGGCCTTCGCCGCGTCCGCCCGGCCCTTTTCCCTCGCCACGGCCTCCAGCGACGTATGGGCGAACTTCTTCACCTCATCCTTCGCCAGAAAAGCAGGCCTATCGACCTCGGGGATACCAGCCGCATTCGCCAGCCCAGTCATGTATTCAGTCAACGCCTTCTCATCAATTGTCATTACTGCCTCCGTGTCGCCTTCTTTAGCTGTCCTGAGTTTGGGTCAGGAGGGCATCCTCAGCGAGGTTGAGGGGTTGGGGGGTGGAGGTTTAAGCGCCGAGGCCAGGTGCGCCGCCGGCGAGCATGCCCATTAGGTTGGGCTGGGATTGTTGTGGCTGGCCGCCTCCAAAGAGGATCTGACCGGCCTGTGGTTTGACTTCATTGACGAACTTATCGACGATGGCCGATAGCTCAGGCTTGATCTTCGCCGCCGCCTGGAGGGCCTGCTCCGCCTCCATCAGGTGCTGCGTCACGAGCTGGAGCGACTGGTCCGCGCCGTTCTGCTGGTCCCCCACGAGCCCCTGCATTGGCGACTGAGGTGGAGGCCCCGGCTGGCCTACTTGTGAGGGCTGCGGAGGAGGGCCATTGAGCGGAGAGGCCATCTAAGACCATCCGATCTGCGGGAGACGCGTAAAAGCCGATTCTGTGCGATTGCGGAGCATTTTAAACGTTGCTCCAAGGCGTGCCACGGCTATCAGGACAATGCTTACCGGAAATGGCCATCTCAACTTCCCAGCCAAACCATGCATTGAAGAAGGCCAACTTGGACTTTGCCTCCGTACCCCTATGCCATGCCATCAATTCACTCTTAGTGGCTTTCCACGGAGCAGGAATCGCATATTTTCCATTGCGTAAGTAGCTATCGAATGCCGATCCTTGCAATGGCGAGGGTGGAGGTGGAACAAGCCACCGTGCCGTGCGCAACAATAGATTTGCCAGCCATAAACGCATGGTTAACTCGCTTTCTTCGAGCCCAAGGCCTTCACATTAGATCCGGTGGCGATCACGCCACCCGCCTTGCTCAGCCCCTTCCCGCCCATCGCACCGCCGCTCTTACCGAAACCGCCCTTGCCCATCGACTTGCCTTTTCCGAATGCCATTTTTAAGCTCCTTTAGATTCCATAGCGTAGTTTCAAATACAAACTTGCCATAGCCTTGCGCAGGTTGTCCTGCACATACTTGTCGGCCAATTTCTGTTGAGCCTCCATCTTACGGTCGATGACGAATGGATTGATCACTAGGCTCCTTTTCTTGCCTTCGACAACATAATCGCCACCCTCTGCTTCTTCGCGTCGGCCTTGCCGAACTTCTTCGCCGTCTTCGCCAGTTGCTTCGGAGGGTTGACCTTCATTTCGTGGCCAGCACGTTCGATAGCCGCTTTGGGTGGATACTTATCCATTCTCGTGTCTCTAAAGCGAGAGATGACCACAGGCTCAAGAGCGATGTCAAGGCTTATGGTCTATCAGTTCTCCTGGCAGGTCATGGTAAAAGTGGTGGAACTGGCAGGTTCGGTAAGAACCTCGTTGATCTCCGCTCCGCCGTTGATAGTGCCGAAATTGGTGTCGTTGAGCGTGTCGTAGTTATTCGCCACGTTCATCAGCTGGAAGCGTGAGAAGCCCTTCTGATTGCGGACGATCAAAAGATACTGTTTCTCTGTCATGGTAGTCCTTTCTTAAAACACGATCACATTGGATGGTATGGAGGCAGGGGCTGGCGTATAAAGCGCCACGATTTCCTCTATCCAGCTACACGCGCCTCCCTTGCCTACAGTCGACGTGGTTGTCGAGCTATACAACCCTGAAGATGATGTCACCCGGTATTGAGTAAGCCAGATGACGTTGCTCTGGGCAAGCGTCCAGCCTGAGCCTTCGGTGACGCTGGCCTGACCAGTTAATTGATTAGCGGCTTCATAACCGAACAGGAACTCGACGTTTTGAGCGAGGCTGATAGAACCGGAGTCCTGGGATAGTCCAGTCCCGGTTGCTGCGGCGTTCGTGTCCTTGGTGGTGACGCCGGATATTTCATGAATGGCGCAGGTGACACCTATTAGCGGAAGGGACAAGCTGTCTACAGCGCTGCCGGTAACGCTATTGGCACCTCCAGCTATGTCCAGACAGTAGAACAGCTGGCTCCAGACGTTGAAGGGAGCCGAGATGTGCTGGATTGGCAGGGCTGTGTATACGTTGCCAGCGGAGTCTGTTACCGAGAAGGTGGCTGTCTCGATTGTCTCGACGCGAACCATGACCACGATTGCGTTATGGACGGCGTTGGCGGACAGAAAAGCTACAGGAGCATCAACGCCACTGGCGGCTTGCACCAAGGTTGGGGGCATTAAGCAACTCGCCTTCCTGCCAGCCTCTCAGCGTCAAGAATCCGCTGGCGCAAGGCAAAGTAGTGATTAGTCCTGGCATCTCCACCAATCATCGACTTCGCCGCCCAGGTGATCGAGCAGGCATGGATGGTGCATATCGGGCGGAGATGGAGCGGCACTGTGCAGCCAGCTAAGCCCATGAACGGAATCTCATGGCCGGTGGGCTGAAGTTCGATGCCATAGCCCTCACGAGCGAACTTCGCGGCCTGGTCACAGTATCGCTTCTCGCAGCAATGGTAGGGGCGGTTGGCCAGATCACCGCAACCAGTTCCAGCGAGGCAGAGTGGTTGGGTGATGGCGGCGATCTCCTCGTACATTGCCAGTAGTTCCACTATGGCACCGTCAGGTTGAGGATGAGTGAGAGTAGCTTGCAGGTAGTGACGCTGACGAGGTTGAATTCGAGCACATCACCTGCGAGGACAGCGGTGGAGCCCCAGTTAGCGAGTGGGCCGAGGTTCTCGGCTTTCTGCGTGGTAGATAACGTCGGTAGGTCGGTTCCGGCGATTGAGGTGGTAGTCGGGAATGCCGCGTAGGTTCCACGCAGGATATCAATTACCGCGCTGCCGGAAGCGTCAGCGAGCAGCTCCCAGCCAGTGATAGTGCAGTTTACCGGAGAAATCCAGCGAGCGCGAACGCCGGTTGATGGCGTAGACGCCCCGCCGTCGATGCTGATAGTAATAGAGCGAACCGATGCCAGGGCCACCGTGTCAAAATAGCTGGACATCAGGCCCTCCCGTAGATCACGCGAACCTTATCGCTGTTGGTGTCGGCGTTCACGAAGACCGTGGCGAGGTCGTAGGGCTCGGTGATGCCCATCGCGGGGAGCGAGAGTGTGTCTCCCTTGGCTAGTTCGATGCCGTTGGTCGTGGCGGTGCCATTGGTGATGCCTATCCCGCCAATATAAACGCTGCCTGTGTTGCCCTTAGCGGCCTGGATCAGCGCCCAGCTTGCGGGAGTACGCGAGGCGGTGAGGGGTTGGGCGGTGCCTGCGGCGGTGACGGTGACATTGAAGTTTCGTACCATAGGCTCCTTCAGGGGATGAAGATCAGACTCAGGTTCGTTACCGATGCGCTTACTACAGAGCCATCGGCTAGGTTCAACAGCCACCCCGCGCTCGTATCACCTAAAACAAGCTCAGCAGGCGCGTTTGTTAGCGCCACCGGACGCTGCGATGTCAGCTGAATGCCGACTCCAGCCGCGACACTCGCTGCCGTGCCGATTGTCACCGATTGCGCTCCCTTCGCTCCAGTGGCCCAGGGGTTGATATGGAGTTCAGCCGCTGGCGCACGAGCAGCGGAAAAGGCGGAAGGTATATTTGGCGTCAGCGCCACATCGGTCTCGTGAAAAGCCGTCATGGTATCCACAGGAAGGTCACAACTGCACCTGGCGTGGCTGAGACGCAAAAGACCTCAGCGAGGTTTAGGAGGCCCGTCGGGGCCGCTGTAGAGCCTAACATAGGCGTATGCGGGGCATTTGATGCGACGCCGCCGGGGCTGACGGCGGAACAGACGATTCCGGTTGTAGCGGTGACATTCGAGGCCCCGACGCTGAAGTTCTGGTTGCATTGGATGAAAAGCTGCCGGGCCATAGTGCGAGTGGCAGCGGTACCTGAGAGGCCTGAAGCGAGCGACAATGGCACATTCGCATTCGTCAGCGTAAGCGTGCCGATATGGATTGAAGCCATCCTATGACTCCTTCTGCCAGACAGGGCGGGGAATCCAGCGACGCCTGTTCTTCTTCCTATTGCAAGTTAGACAGGCAGGCGCAAGGTTGCTCGGCCAGTTTGAGCCACCTGCAACTGTAGGCTTAATATGATCTACAGTAACTGTATCCAGAGTTAGTTCAATCCAGCAGTAGGCGCAGCAATTTCCATAATAAGCAATACGTGCCCGCCACTGATCCGGTGTACAAGTCCCTGGCGCACCCTTTCGCTTGGCATGATATTCACGTTTCCAGAGCTTTGCACCTTCAGCGTCTTTCTTCCTGCGAGGCCTTGGTACGTAAATAGACTTTTTCTGCGCTAGTATTTTTGCGCGATGCTTGTAATAGGCTCGCTGGTTATACTCGCGCTTCTTTTCAGGTGTAAGGGGTTCTGGTGGATGCGCCTTCTTATAAGCAGTACGTGCCTCACGGTGTTTCTGTAGCCTTACAGGATCAGCCTTGATACGTTTATAGTTATCCGTATAATACTGCTTCATCTTCTCCGGATTGGCACACCTATAAGACTGAGCATACTGGTGTGCTTCTTCTTTGTGTTTCGCACGCCAACGCTTCTTCCATTCTCGATCATAGGCACGTATATCTTCCAGCTTCAACCTACGGCGCTTCGCGCCACGCTCGGCTGCTTTGATCCGGCTAATCACTGGATCTTTATAAGGCATCAGCCACTCTCCGATAGCTTTATTCTAGGTGACTGCTGCCCACTAGATTTTCTTCCTTGTGGCGAAACGGCTAAACCTATACCAGTCTCCTGTTGCCACTTCAAGCGCGAAATGATGTCCGTTGGTAGCTCCGGAGGTGCACCAATATTACTATAATTCAGCTTTTCAAGCATCGTAATCAAATCAATTGCCCCACCACGCGCCAGCGTCATAGCCAGCATCTTATCCTGAGTTGAAGCACTGTTCAGAAGACTGCCCGGCGCGATCTGATACGAGAAATAACGGAAGAATTCCCTTGCCCGTTCCGCTCTCGGTGCTGGTGAGCCATCCGGCATAGATGGCAGCACATCATGCGGGATGAGATTACCGGGATCGTAGTCGAAGTCCTCGAAGGTTTGACCCTGCGGCCCAAGAATAGCGATCCTTTGGGCCTGCGTGTAGAACTGGAAGAAGTTCATCAGGAGCATCATGGCGAACTCGCTCATGAAGGCCTCGATCACGAGGGAGCGGAGACGGTTCACAGCGCCTTCAGCGGCGATAATTGCCTCCAGCGTATCCAGCTGCGGCAGCTGGTTCAATTGCATGATGTCAGCCGCATTCGATGACCCCGCCAGCTCCTTCTGAGCGTCTTTCAACGCGCCTAAATACCACTGCACCCATGGATCGAGCGGAGGCTCGTAGAGCATCTCCACTGGCTTTCCGTTCACAGGATTCGTCCTGAGCTTGAGGCCGGGCATCTCCGGATCCATCTTGCCGAATGCCTTCTCTCCGATGGCGTTCTTATCCGCTGCCATTCCAGGCCTTTTGATCCGATCCAGATGCCTACTCATCACCCGCATCACCTTCTGCATTTCCTTATGGAGTGGCAGGAGGTCTTTCAGGGGTGCCTTCCCCAGCCACAGCCATGGCCATGGGTCTAGAGTGAGCTTGGGGAGGGGAAACATGCCGTGCCAGTAGATGCTCGTGTCGTCGTAGATTCTGTCACTTCTGGTGAAGATCACACAGCGCTTCCTCGGGTAGAGCTTGCAGTCCTCATCCTTCGCGGCCTTGCCTGTCCGAGGGATTAACTCACCCACGGAAGGGACGTAATAAGACCAATTGGTCATCTTCCCTTCGTGGAGGCCCATCCACGTGCCGGTACGTTGCGTGTTTATGCTAGGGTCATTGATGTAGAGAGTGAACAAGTCAGCCGAAGGGATCTTCATCGGCCTCGCCTGCGTGCGGCCTGCGATGGAAGAGAGCACGTTCTCCATGAAGCCTGATTGCAGTCCGATCTGAGACATCAACCTGCCGAATCTTGTATTCTTGTTGAGCTGGGCTACGGAGCCTTCCCGATCCGCTTTCACTCCATCAGCGGCTTCTCCGTACTTGGACTTGATCCAATTCACGGAGCGCTCGCGGCGGATGATCACCCCGGCGGCCTCTTGTATCGAAAGGAACGACCCCGGACGAATCGGCAGCACATCCCTCGGGTCTTCGGGCAACAGCTCCATATCCCCGCCCTGATACCCACCACCGAAGCCATTGTTGTAGGCGTCATAGGTCTGGTGAGCATAGCCGGAGCCCATCGGTAGAGCGAACTTGATCACATCGGCAAAGCGCATCGTGACGTGTCGGCCCATCCACCATGCCTGAGCGAGCTTATTCGCCAGTTGAGCCTGAGCCTGGAACTTCGGGTTGAAGGTGCGATAGTCCCAAAAAGGCTTGATATCGCATTGGGCCGCGACCATATCGAGCGCCACCTTCCCGAAGTGGTTATAGGTCACGCCTCCGAAGACGCCCTGGGCAAGGTCAGCGGGCATTTCGCCGTTGATGGCGTCGATGGCGGGTTCGAATTGGTCATAGCCCGGCTGGCTCTTGATAAAGGCGTCTGCCTCCTCAAGGGCAATTTCAGCCCACGATTTAAATGCCTTGAAATCCGCGCCTTGGGAAGGAATGTCGGCCATCAGGCGCTTATCGTCTCACACTGAAGGGGAGAGGAGGCAAGTCTTTCGTGTCGTGGCCGTTGCCACTGCCTACGTCGTGCCACGCCATTTCGCTCCTCACTCCCGCCTCCCGCTCGTGCCGTTCGACCTCGCGTAAGGAGCGCATCACAATACGCTCACAGCCTTCTGGCGTGAGCTTATCATTTCGAGCTGGATAGGAATAGGAGCCATCGGGCTTCTTGAACACCACCACCGCATCCTTGTCTGACCACTGCGCGTCTTTCGTTGTCGTCCGCTTCCACCACTGTTGCTCCATCGCCAGCCCGCACCAGTTGCAGAAGACGGCCTCGCGCTCGCGGCAGATTCTATCGGCTTCTTTGTCGCAGACGGGGCAGTAGCACACCACATTCCTAAGGCAATCGCTCACTTTAGAGGCCTCCACAGCCACACGCAGCCTAAGAACAGGATGAAAAGGGAGATGACATAGGCAATGGTCATAGGCTAATACTTGTGGCTGATCTTGATCTTCCCGTGCTTATTTGCGTCGGAGGTCATCTTTCCCAAACGGGCGATGCCATTCCGTCCTCCCACCCGCTTGAGGCCGCTGGCGAGACCCGGACTCGATCTGAAGTCCATAACGCCCTTACCGCCCTTCGGGCTCTTAGGCAACTTGCCGATGTCGGAATCGATGTCCACGACTTAAACCCCGTCCTTACGCCGGTACACAATAGTCTTATCCATAGGCTCAATCTCCACGATCTCCACTGGCTCGGGATAGACATTTCCTACTCTGTCAATTCCCTGCCACGCATCGCTATCCATCATCCCCTGCACTCTTTGGCTGAACTCGGGCGGCGTCTCCGGCCTGCCCTTGTCATCAAACGACTGATGCATTCCCTTTGTCCTGCTCATTTTGCTCCTTTTCGTGGCCGTTGGGCTTTGGCTGAGGTCGGCGCCACCATCCACCAGTGTTAGAAAGCGGAGGATTCATCCCGGCGTAGGTCATCAGGCTTCTCACAATCTCCCGATGCATCACGTCTTCATAACGCTCGCCTCTGAAGACCCTAGTCTTCAGGCGTTGGATCAATCGGGGATCAAGGGCGAAGTCATAACCCTCCACGCTCACCACCGTCGAGGTCTCCAGCCGTTGTAGGGCGCCTTCCGCATCGGCCACGGTATGCCCGATTACATTGCTCAACCTCTTCTTCTGCTCCTCATCGAAGTAGATGCCGGAGCCTGTGATCGTCTGGCAGCGTGTGAGGCGTTCGGCCATCACCTGCTCGGGTTCGCGATTGCGCTTGGCGGCTTCGGAGGCGTAGTGATTGTAAAGATGCTCGGGCAGTTCGAGGCGGATGATTACGGTAACGACCTCATTCGCTATCCCACGCCTGACCGGACTTTGCTTCTTAGCCATTGCTCGCTAGTCTCCTTCTTTCGTGCTCAAAGGTCAAGAGCCGAGTAGTTCGCTCAGCCGTCCATCCCATGCCTCGGCCATGTCTTCCGCCGACATTGCACTCAGCTGCCAGTCAGGCTGTGCCGTGTCCTGTCGAGGCGAGGGCTCCGTAGGCTCAGCCCCCACAATCCACTCGTTACAGAACCAAAGAGCGATGAGGCCTGCTACCACCCTATCGTCGTTGAGGCCTGTAGTGCCTGAGCGCTGGGCTCTTGCGGTGAGCGATAGAAAATTATCTGGCTTGCACGCCACCATCTCCTCGACGAAGTGCTTCGAGTTGAGCACTACCTTCTGACGCTTGATGTGGCCCGCGCCCCTGATCCACAGGTCACGGCGGGTGTGGACATTCGATATCCATCCACGCTTCCCGGTGTCCCTCTGGATCATGTTCGACCCCTCCACAAGCCACGGTGGGAAGCGCTCGTAGCCGTATTGGCTGTTGAGGACGCGTTGTGTAAGCCACCCCGGCCCCGGAGCGATCTCAATCGCCATCAGGGCCTGCTGCTCCTCGCTGGAGCCCGCGTACATCCTCCCGACGAAGTTACACACATAGCCTAAATCCTCGGCGTCTAAAGGCCCCACCCATTCCGCCACCTGCACGTCAGGCTGTTTCTGGCCTTCTTTCCATCCGCCTCTTCTGAAGACCTCTAAAGCCGCATTATCATGGTTCTCTTCCTCGTCTGTCCTCATCAGCCGATTCCAGCCTAATATCCCCATCGTTGGGTCGCAGCCTACGACGTAGTCAGCCCACTCCTGAGGAGGCTCCCAGACGAGCAGCTGCCCCCTCGGATCACGTTCGTCATAGTCGTCGATCTCCAAACCCCACTTGCCGACTTTGTAGGTGGTGAGAGTGGTGGTCATACCACTCCCTCGCTGATGACATAGGAGCCGCCTGGAGGCCGCGTGCGTGTGCGATAGTAATCAATCGTCTCGAAGTCAAAGATGCTCCCACCGCTGAACTGGAAGCTCTCCTCTAGTGTGGCGGGATAGTTGGTGAGGAAAAAGGTCAGCGAGCCCTTCTTGCGATACTCTTCCCTCGTCGTCTCCCACCAATAGAGCTGGTCTTTCGTCAGTTCCACAACGCGGCCTAAATACTCACCCGAGGTCTCTCGCACCTTCTGCGCGTGCAGCAACGAATGCTGGTTCGGCTGCCAGTCGATCGGTGGAATCCGGCAATACTTAAAGGGATTGATATACCATGGCACGAACACTACCCTCCATCTCCCCTTCCCCCTGTAATTGCTCATGATAAAGGGATGCCACCAGCCGCCTTGGCCCGCCGGCGTCGATTCGAGGATGTGGAGCGTTCGCCATGATTGAGGAATCGCCGGGAAGTAGTCCAGCTCCACCAGTTTGTCCACATAGGCCTGATCGCCCTGTGCAAGCTCGCTCAAGTGACCGATTAGGTATTGCTCGCCCGCCGCCAGCGACGACTTCTGCGCATAGTCCTGGTAGATCACGCTTGAGTCCATCCTCCCGAACGTCAGCCTCTCGTTGATGATGTCGGGTTCGGTGCGCTCAGGCCGGAGCCACCACGGCAGGTGCGAATGCACACGTTCGTCACGCTGGTAGAGGGCTGTTCTTTTGTCGAGGTTCTCTGAGGCCGTAACCGCAAGCGTAAAAGGAGCCATCGTCAGCCGGTGCATCTTGAGCAAGGCAGCGATGATCGAGATCCCCTCCTGCCGGGCTTTGGGGGCCGCGATCAGCACCCCATCCTGAGGCTCATGCGCCAGGAATTGCTCGTAGGAAACGGCCTCAAGCCTTGCCACCTCATCCAGAATCAGCTGCTGCGAGGGCCAGGGAGAGAAACGGACCAGATCGCCTGAGCCGACGGCAGCGTCAGGCAGGAGCCATGCATAGCGAGTCCAATAGTTGAAGTCGATAGCTCCCAGAAGCCTTTCATTACGGATAAACTCGCCTTCTTCCTTCGTGAGGCCTCTTAAAAGGCCCTTCTGTGGCTGCCACAAGCCCGCCAGCCTCTCCTCAACCGCCCAGCTATAGTCAGGCTCATAACGGCACAACCGGACGCCTGTGGAGCGCTCCAGGGCCTCCTGCTCGCGGGCTGTTACGGAAGGGCTATACACCGAAGCTATCGTCCTCCTCAGGCCCACCCTTTTCACGCCACCCCGCTAACTCCTTCATCTCCTCCCGCAGCGTATCCTCATCCGTGTGATAAGCAATTGTGGGCGAAAGCTCAGGATGCGGATCATCCGCCTTCTCCACGCAATGCCCCATTCTGACGTTATATTGTTCGAGTAGTAGGCGCTCCAAAGCCTGCGCCACCCGCTCCAGAACCTTGTTGGTCTCCGTCAATTGTGCGTTCCATTCGATCAGCGCCATTTCCCGCTCCTTTCCTTGCCGCCTTTAAGGTCTCCTCAAGTGACTCCCCCATCGCGAGAATCTGCGAATGAGGAGCCCAGATCGGCACCTTCCCGCCTAGTTCCATCATTTCTAGAACCTGCTTCCGGGCAACGGGATCCCCGCTCTTGACGATCCTCCCCAGGCCCTCGCATGGAATGCAGAGCTTCGTCTCCTGTGGCAGGCCCTCCCCATCCTTCTTCACTATGATCTGCCCCGAGCCCTCACACGAAGCACAGGTCACCTGCTTGTTCTCCGCGTCCTCGGCCACATCCTCCATCACCTTAGGCAGCCTCTGGGCCACGGCAACGATCCCTTCAAGGCGCTTCATATCACGGAAGCATTCGACGACTCTTTTGTAGGGGATACCGATTGAGGCAGCGAGAGTCGATATATTCTTCCCCGCCGACTCCCCTGACGACCGGAGCAACTTCGCCAGATGCCCCTCGTCGAGCCCCCCAGTCATCTCCAGTGCCGTAGCCAGCTCCAGTCGTGGAAGGGTCTTGTTCAATCGAACGATCTCGGCGGGGGGCTTCTTTCTCTTCTGCATCCTCGCCATCATGCCCACCCGCCGCCCTAGCTGTCAATCACTGAAACGTGAGGAGAGCGTGGAGGCCGCAATTATCGGCCAGGCCACAAGGATGCGGGATGAAGGCCTGCTGAATGACGCGCACTCTATCCCCGGCGTTGAGGCTGAGGCTCAAGGGAAAGTCCGCCACAAGCGTGTTGAGGCCATCGTAATGGAGAAGGAACGGAACAGTGACGATATCGCTGGAGCTATGGAGGAATTCCAGTTGGAGCGTGGCGTCCATTGCGCTGTACCAGTTATCCAATTGAATATGGAGATTCGTCGAACTCACTCCCCGGCCTAGCGTAAGGAACTCCGTCGTATGCTGGGGTGCTAATGGACTCGCCCCGCTATATTCGACAACCTGACACCACATCGTCAGCGTCACTGGCCCGCTTACGGTTTGTGTTAAAGGAAAACACCCCTCCTGCACCTGGGCCTGCGCGCACAGGCTAATGAAAAACAGAACTATCCCCATCACTTTCCTCATCCTCATCTCCTATATATGTGTCGTGAATCGCCACCGGGCTTTCGGATGGCTGGAGGGAATAGTAAATTAGAATTCTCTTATTTAGCTGTGCTTCACGTCACATTAGAGGTTAAATTTCAGCGCACTCGGGCTTTGGCGTGGTCTACAGCCGCTCCTGAGGCCTCAACCGCTGGTTCTATAGGGCCAGCAGAAGCAAAAGCCCGAGCCTCATCGGCCGACGCCTCATCCAGGCGCCCACTTTTTATTTTTTGAAAATGTACGGAGACGACAGGTTCGTAGGCCGCATCGCCGGCCTGGCACCCTTTGGACAATCGGCTGGGTGAGGCCGGGGCGGAGAATGATGAGGCTGGAGAGGATGAGGCTGCGTTAAGCCTTGCCATCGCCCTTGCGGTTCATGCTACCCTCCTGCGCGGTGTCAAAGCGTGAGGGCTCCGGTGACCGAGCCGGGAGCGGAGCGGGAGGCGAGACAGGACGGGGAGCAGGGGTCTGGGCCTTCTGCCGCTGACGCAGCCGCTTGAGCTGCTGGTAACGGAGCTGGTGGAGGTAGCGCACTAACGTACACCTTCACGCACTGGTGAGCCAGCCGACGCATCTAGCTCCTCAGCCTCATCAATCGCTTCATTAATACATTGGTGAGCCGATAGCCGGCGTGGACGTAGGAGAGCAAGAGGCAACGGTGCCAAATCGATCAGCACATCCCTTGGCTTGACCTTCGTCGTTTGTGGTAGTGGCAAGCGAAATAATGAGCTGTGTTCCAGGGTTCTTCTGCATGATCTGCAAGTGATCCTGAATTGCGTCCTTCCCAAGCGGTCGCGTTGGATTCTCCCACACCAAGCGCAGGACCATTCGATCGTTCCCGTGATCGTCGCCACTGGCTGAAATTGAGGGCTCATCTGTGCAGAGGATAGGCGATTGCAGGGGATAAGGGCAAGGGATTTGCCTCTGCTGTGTCGTTTGAGGATGGATCCGTCTCATCTTGAGCCGCTATTCGTTAAGTGTTTGGTCCTGAGAAACGAATGAATAGCTATTGACACACCCATACACACTAGGGCATACTTGCGCACATGTTGAGCGGCCTACAAGGCCAAGAAGAGGAAAAGACGCCATGACTAAGAGCATGAAACGCATTCACCAAGTGACCATCATCACCAAGCAAGATGATTACAACGGTGAGGACACAATCGGCACTTTCGATAATGAACCTAAGAGCGAATACGCCATTGAGCTGACCGAATACCTTCGCGGCTATCGCTACGAGGGATACAAGTTCTATAACGCGCCTGTAGAGAATTACAAGGGCTTGGACGCTGAAGAAATACGTAAATACGTCCAGCAAGATTATGAGCGCATGCAGTCCTACAATGCCGGCGAATGGGATTACGTTGGGGTATTTGCTCGCGCAACGATGCAGCTAGTGGAGAATGGTCCGATACAAGTGCTCACGTCCGGCGGGTTATGGGGTGTTGAATCCGACTGTGAGGAGTATGTCAATAACGAAGTGGCGAAGGATGAGTTAGCAGATCTTCGCGGTCAGCTCCATGCCATCGGCTTCAGTCAGCGTGTGATCTCAGCCGCGTTTAAGAATGTGAAGGTGTCCCAATGATGCGCGCTTCTCCTCGCAAGGTATTCCGTCCGCGTGGTATTGAGGCAGATGGTCTGAAGTATTACCAAGAGCGCAACAAGAGCGGGGATTATGTCTCGGTTGATCCTTCTACGCTCGATTATTACCTGAAGCTAGGTAAGGCTCATGTTGAGGGACGCGCTACGGCTATACGCGGGCAGGTATCGAGCGTGTGCACGGTCGGATTGTCGCTGGACTTCCTCAGGCGCAAATGTAGGCGTGTGAGGAAGGCAGATGTGCCAGCAGAATGGCTGGAGGTGCTGTGATGATGCGAACAAGCGCATTCATCCGCGTTGTGCTCGCCCTGGGGATGGCGGTGATTGGTGCGGTGCTGGCCAGTCCGATATTCATGAGGTTGATGCAATGACAAAGCACAAGTATCCAAACGTGGGCCAGATCATTACCCCTTGCAAGCCTGTTCCTGCATACGGTCATCGGTACATAAGGATGTCAGACGGGGAGCTAATGAACTGCATTCTCCAGCCGGGAGAGCACGCGATTGTGAAGCAATCGAAGTGTGTAGCCGTGAGAGGGCCTAGGCCATATTTCACGTTGGTACAGTTTGAGCGCTTCGGGCAGATGCAAAGCGCGGCAGTATGGCCGGGAGAGTATTTGGTTGTGGGGCATTCGCAAGAGGGATTCCCGGCTTGTGAGTTGGTAGAAGAGGACTTGAGTATACGCAAGCCCTGAGTCCGCTTTTCGCAATGCTTACGAGATAAGGGAGGATTTTTATGATGACGTGGCAAATAGAACCCGTACACAGCCTAGAGCATGATGGCTATGTTGAATTCATCGTGCGTAATCTATATTCCGACATGAACACAGCCATAGCGGCGAATGATCCATTTCAGGATGCGGTGCCGTGCTGGCATCCGCTTAGCGACGGTGTTCGCGAGATGGCTATGCTTGGCAGCAATGGCGATTGGGAAGAGATTCCGCTCTCTGAAGCACTGACGGGTTTAGCTGACGGCACTCTGTATGAATGTAGTGAATGCAATACTTGCGGACGCTATGACGATGGGCTGCGTTCATTTCATCCCGCTAACTAAGAAAGGCGCAAATCCCGCGCACACGAAAACGTCGGATAGGGAGAGGACTTATGCACGTTATGTTTAGAGACTTATGTTTTAGGGATGTTCCAAAAGACGGCAGCAAGATTGCCGTGGTACGTGAGCGGGATCTGGAATCGTTCTATGTGAGAAAGCAAGGCAGTCGTTACATCGTGGAGAATCGCACAGTGTTGGTTACGCCTAGAACGGCGTCTACGTTGACAGAGGTTCGCCAGATCATAGCGCGGCCATTCTAAGAAAGCGTCGGACAGACGGAAAACGGAGGATTTTTATGGACTCGATTAATTATGCAAAGAAGCTGGTAGCGGAGTTTGGCGTCACGCTAGAGGATGCCATCAAGGCCATGGATACCGAGGCGGACGATATTCGTAATGATCCGTTTCGCGGGCCAAGCGATAGAAAGCCATCATTGCCGGGAGCGCTGGCAACTGCATACAACCACCTGAAAGATTGGCTATCCACCGGAAATGAATATGTGGTCAAGCTGGAATGGGAAGACCTTGCGCGGTTTGCTTTCAGCCATCGCAAGGCGTGTGTATGGGCGGTTATGACGGCGAAGGCAAAAGCGGTGAAGCCATGAGCATCACCACGCGGGACAAGCTCGCCTTCGCTCTCGCCATGGGCCGGCACACGCGGGCGGATGTGCGCCAGGTGCAGCAGTTGTTGAGATATGCGGGGACGTTGCGAGCGATTGCTAATGCACACAGCGATCCGGCATTGATGGAGCGGACGCTAAAGCGGGAACGGATTCGCAAGCGGGTGACGGATCTGTGCAATGAGATTCATGGACCTGTTATGCCTGAGCCTCAAAGTCATGAGTTGCCCACCTGTCGCGCCTGCGGCGAAGAGTGGCTACCTAATCACGTATGCCTAGCTCAAGAGCTGAGAATGCGGGGATGTGTACCGCTATTTCAGCCCTACGACTTGAAGATCCGCGTTCCGTCGGGGGCTGAGGTGGAGGTGCCTTCATGAGCAGTGAAGCTAAATGCCTATACGGCAAAGGGAGGAAAGCAATGGAAGTGAGACAAATGTGGGATGGAGGGCCAAAGCGTCAGGTGGCCATGGAAAGAAGCAAGTCAGAACACTCTATGGGATTCATTCCTTACGGGTCAGAGGGGCTATTTGCGGGGCAGTATGTATGTGATAAGTGCGAGAGGCTGGTTCCGGGGCTGTATCGCGTAAATGGGGGTTGTGGACAGGTTAGTTGGCTTTGTGCTGGCTGTAAGGATGAACTGGGGCCTAAACAGGAACAGCCTGAGGGGTTGAGACGGCACCGGGAGGCGAAATGAGGGCTTTGGTGAGATTGTTCTGGGAGTTGTTGTTTGTGATCTTAGTGAGGCGATAGCTAAGGGAGGTGCTTGAGAGGCTTCTGAGGGCCTCTCTCCTGACCCTGAAGTGAGGCCCATTCGCCTGACCGCGTTAATGAGAGCCTCACTTTGGGGATGAGGACTTCGATTGAGGTACGACAAGGAGCGTAGCACATGCTAGTGACATTACTGATTCTAATACACTTATTGCCGTTGGATAGGCCTGAGGGCCATAAGGGGAAGGCCATAGTCAAGGCTTTCACATGCGTTGGAGACACTTGCCATGTGCCTAGGGGTGGACGATGAGATGGCCATGGCGCCGCAAGCACGACAGAGAAGCCTTCGCCAAGTTCATGCGGGAGTGGGCTGAGGCTCTGGAGGCGCAGAAGCCTACGCCAGATGACGAAACCACTGCTAATGAGGCTGGGAGGCCGTTAGAGGCGTTGACGGCGGCTGCGAGTGGGGTAGCCTATATAACCTCCCAGCGGCCTTACCTAGAGCCTCCTAAGAGCAAGAAAGGGCATTCTACGAAATGGCCAGACTCTCATTTGAGAGCGCATGGGTTGTTACGAAAGGAAGATTGAGCATGAATTGGAGCAATTACCAGAGGGATGTGTTTGAGGCTGTTAGAGATACTGAGGGCTCACTGCTGATTGAGGCCGTTGCAGGATCGGGAAAGACTACGACAATAGTCGAGGCGATCAAGCATGTTTCCTCAGCGAAGTCAGTGGTCTTTCTAGCCTTTAACAAGAGCATTGCTCAAGAGCTAGGGAGAAGGATCAGCTCACCCAATGCGAGGTGTATGACCCTTCATTCGTGTGGTTTTACAGCATGGAAGAGATTCGTCGGGGGGGATGTTCAGGTGGATTCGAGGAAGACCTTCGAGCTGATCAAGAATGGGCTGACATGGCCGGAGAGGCAGAGGAATGGGAGGTTGAATAAGCTCATCGGGCTGGCGAAGCAGATCGGGATGGTGCCAGGGGATGAGCTGAGGGTAGGAGGGTCGTTCGTGGATGAGCCGGCTGAGGGCTTACTGCCGGGATCGCACGAGGGGGCTTTGTGTAAGGGGCTAGTGGAGGATGATCTAGCTGTGTGGCGGGATCTGATGGAGTTGTATGGGATTGAGGAGGATGAGGTGGAAGTGGCACTGGCACGGAGGATTCTCTGGGACTCAATCACTCAAGCGCGGACCGTCATCGACTTCGACGACATGCTTTTCATGCCTGTTGTGTCGGGGGCGTCGTTCGAGAAGTTCGATGTGATTTTCGTGGATGAAGCCCAGGATTTGAGCGGGATCCAAAGGGTGATGATCCAGAGGATGCTAAAGCCCACGTCGCGGGTTATTGCTGTGGGAGATAGACATCAGGCGATCTATGCCTTTAGAGGGGCTTCTTCTGATGCTATGCCCTTGCTACAGAAGGACTTCGGCTGTAAGCCTCTTCCTCTGTCGATCTCTTACCGTTGCCCTAAAGCAGTGGTGAAGAAGGCCCAGCAATGGGTTAAACATATTGAGTTTCATGAGGATAGCCTTGAAGGGCTGGTGGTGGAATATCCCGAGAAGTGGCTTTTGACGGATTTCAGGCCTTCGGACACGATTCTTTGCCGTTTAACCCGGCCTCTTGTGGAGACGGCTTTCAATCTCATCCGAGCGAGGATTCCATGCAGGGTCCTAGGCCGGGATATCGGCGCCGGCCTTTTGAGCCTGGTGAAAAAGAGCAAGATCGCGATAGGAGGCGCTATAAGCGATTTCGAGCGCTGGCTGGACTCTTACTATGCCCAGGAGGTCAGGAGGCTCACAGAGAGGGAGGAAACGGCCAAGGCGGGGCTTTTAAGCGATAAGGTCATGACCCTGAGGGTCTTCATCGATGATCTCGGTTCAGAGGCGACTGTCTTCGATCTCCAGAAATCGATCGAGCAGCTTTTTTCAGACAATGACGAGGGGAAGCTGACCTTGAGCACGGTCCACAAGAGCAAGGGCTTAGAGTACCCAAGGGTGTTCGTTTTAGATGCTCATGAGCTGATGCCTTGTCCCTGGGCGAGGCCTTCTGAGCTTCAGCAGGAGCGGAATCTGATGTATGTAGCCGCGACGAGGGCACAGAAAGAGCTCTATTACATCACCTCGGAACAGCTGAAGGCAGATAATCAAGTGGCTCAAGTGGCTCAGACCCCCGTGAGCCACTTTAGTAGCTAGAAAACAAATACTTTAACCTTAAGTGGCTCACGTTTTAGGTGGAGTGGGTGTATATAAGAAGCCTAGGTCTCCACCGGAATCGTGAGCCACTAGCCTATAAGCCTATTGTTATGTGTGAAATAAAGTGGCTCACGCTATTTGAGCCACTTCTGTGTACGTCTGTCCTAAGTAGATGTCGCCTCAGGTTATTAGAAGTGGCTCATTCTCTCCTGAGCCACTTCACTACTTTTGAGCCACTTTGAGCCCATAGAGTCCATAGCCGACCTTCTCGAATTCGCCTGACTTGAGCTTCCCCTCAATCCAGCGCTTGAGAGAGGCGAGGGAACATTTGATTCCCATCTGACCGATGATTTCCAGGAATTCAGTGCGGCGATAGGCTTTGTCTTTCTTGAGAATAGGAAGGACTTGCAGGTCGAGGATGTCGGCGGTTTGATCGTCGGGAGCATTGATGACTTCCAGCTGACCTTCTTCATTGAATCGATAGAAGTGTTCTTCATCGCCGCAGTTTCTTGAGCAAAGGGTGACCATTCGTTCGGAGGCATTTTCCTTGCAGGGCTCGATCATGATCACGGTATCGGCAAAACCTCCCCAAGCCACAGTCCCCATGATTCGCTGGCGGGGATTGCTATATTCCTCCCCTTCTCTGGTTTTAGGGGAGTGGAGGAGGCCGATGAGAGTGATGTCGTGGTGTTCGCAAAGGGCTGAGGCGTCGGTGAGGAAGTCAGCGGTTGTTTTGTAGTCGTTGATTCGGCCTTCAGGAACGAGCATGGCGAGGGCGTCGATGATCAGGAGCTTGACACCGGGGACTCTTCTTCTGGCTTCAGCGATGACGGTATTGAGGGAGCGGACGAGTTTGTTATGGGTGATGGAGAAGGCTGGGATTTCATCGGCCATTTTCAGGCGCTTTAATGTTCGTCTGAGACTAGCGTCGGAACGATCACAGGCGATATAGCAGATGGAAGTAGGCCAGGCTTTCCTGTCGAAGACCTCCGCGCCTATTTGGATTGAGGGGAGGAGGATTTGAAAGACCCAGGTGGTTTTGCCGGAGCCCGAAGGCCCGCCGATTAGGTGGAGTTCTCTAGTGGGGAGGATGTCATCGATGATGAATTCAAAGGCGGAGTGAGACGGAGCAGGAGCCGCTGCTTGCATTTTAAGTATCTCCAAAGCCTCAAGGTAAGGGGAGGCCGGACCACCACAGCCCGGCCTCCGTGGTGTGTTGGCCTTGGAGGCAGAAGGAGAGTAGCACAAGAGAAGGCTTTAGAACTAGGGGATTTTACTATTGACACATGAGTGGGTTGAGGTGTATAAGAGGGAGTGACTCAAGCGGAAACCGGGCAAGACCAAGAAAGGAAGACGCAATGGCTGAGCGCAGGAGGTAGGACGAATGGCGACGACCGATAGATGTTCGATTGCTGGTTGCCCGATGACGATGGGTTATTACATTGGCGGCGGTCAGTACATTTGCTGGCTTCATGCGCTCACTGTTCCCGGTTGTATGCGGGCAGTTCAAAATCAAGAGCCAGTGGCTCTAGTGAGAGGAGAGAATCATGTCAAAGTCAGCAATGGGGGCTAATGTGTTGTACTGCGGTCATGCAGGATATTTCATCGCGGATATTCATGACCTTGGCGAATACTACAAATGGAGAGTTGAGTTTCAACGCAACAAGAGCGGTGATTCGACTCCCGGTGGGCTGCTGATATTTTCTGTGCTCACTGTTTTCGATAGCACATTGGAATCATCAATTAAAACGGCCAAGGATATTTGCAAACAGGAACTAGGCGAAGAGATGGCTGCCAGATATGACTTGGTAAACGTAATAAGGCTATGAGCGAAAAGGAGCAAGCCAATGCCAAAGGATGAGCGGAGGGAGAAGGCGGTGACGAATGGCTGACGAGAAGTGCAAGTGGTGCGGCAAGGGAATCAGGCAGATTTTGCCTGAATTATGGGAGCATGTCGAAAGCGGCAAGGTTTGTTGTGCTCCTCAACTTTTAGAAAGATCTCCTGTAGCCGAGCCCGTAGCCGCTGCTGGTGGGCAGGAGCTCGACTGTGATTGCCCTTGTGACATCTGCGCCATTGGTACGGAAAAGCATTGTGGAGAGCCACCATGCGATGTACCTAAGGCCGATACCGTACTCTCCACGCGGCCTTGCGACTGGCCCTTTGAGGGCTGCTGCGACCAGAAAGAGGCTTGCCTGAAGGCGAATAGGTGTTTGAAGAACCTGCCTGAGTTATCAGGGGTTAAGCTGGCCTGCCAATTCACATGTACAGAGTTTCATGTGGATCCGAGATGCAGTTTCCATCGAGCGCCTGAGCCATCCGCGCCCAAGGTTGAGCCGTGGTATTACGATTCGGATGGAGTGCCAACACCTGACTATAGGGAGCCCGAGCCAGTAGCGGGGACGGCCTCCGCGCCACAGGAGCCAATCGTCAGCGGGAGTAGGGTATTGGGCTGCGAGTGCGGAGATACATTCTTTAAGAGCCCATATCAGCACTGTGGTAAATGTGGGAGAGTATTGAGCACTGCGCAATTACCTACTTCCACGATGCAGCAAAGCGCCGCTCCCTCCGTGGCAGGGACGCCGGCGGTCGCAAGATGCCCGGTTTGCCAATCCACAGATTTGACGCTTTACTCCGCTCCTGATGGCATTCGCGTTCATTGCAGCGACGATCAAACACACCCTGCTTATGTTCTGTCCTCAGTAGCGGATGCGGCGCAATTCTTCCCCGCTCAACCCCTCAGGACGCCGCCCGCGCCGGAATGGCCGCTAAATTTGTTCTGCGAAATGCACACTGATACCACGCTGGCAGACGCAAACGTAAGCGACCCTTGCCCCTTATGCGCAGCGGAGGAACGAGCAAATGAAGTTGTTCCCCCTGAGAGCGCAACGCGGGAGATTGCCCGCGAGCTTGTCGCTTGGCAAATGGCTACAGGTAAATTCTTGACTGTCAACAGGGGAGAACGAGCACCGGTTATTCCACAGCATGAACTAGAGCGCGAGCTGGAGCGGCACCTTCACTCTGCCGCGCAGCCGTCACAAGACCGCGCGAAGTTGGCAGAGATCCTCAATCAACCAGCGCGGCTATTTTATGCCGAGCAATATGGCGATGCCCCGCTTGACCCAGAAACGGTTAGCTTTGCTGCTAAATTCGCGGCTTGCCGGTTGACTGGATACAAAACTGAAGAGGAGGAACGCAATGCCAAAGGATGAGACTGGATGGCTACTAGAAAATGGAGAAGTCACACCCAAATATATCGGCGTAATTGACGGGGCTTTGCGCTGGACGGATGACAGCCTAAAAGCGTTACGACTTGCCCGCAGAGCAGACGCTGAAGCCCTCGCGGAGATAGTTGATGACTGCTGGCGAATCACTGAACACATGTGGTGCGCGTCAGCAGCGGCTGAAAGGACGAGTGATTAAGTATGAACTATGAAATAGTTCCTTTCACTGATTTGCGTAAATCATTCATAGAACCCAAGCCAGCTTGGGGAATTGAGAAAGGCGATGGAGCAGTATTCGTAAGATGCGGAGTCTGTGGTAAATGTATCGATCTTCCTCATTCGATTGCTGATGATGGGACAGTTTCACCATCAGTAGTATGTGCGTGTGGCTGGCATGTGCATATTAAGTTGCAAAATTGGCTCGTGGCCGCGCAGCCGAGGGAGCGAGGAGAGAAGCAATGAGCCAAGAAAAAGAATATCCCTATGGAGCAACTGTAACTATGCGAGCGGCACGTCCTGATTATCCGATTGTCGGGTGCGCCGTGAACACTGCCGGTTTGCTCTTGTATGCATATATCTATGAAGCCCGATGGGCGGGCTTAAAAACCACCGAAATATGCCCAAGATGGAAGGATTTACCCCAATATGTACGCGAAGGATGGGAGGAGCGCGCTAAAGAAATTGCTGAACTAGCTGTGGCCGCGCAGCCGGAGCCGTGGAAATGAGCGAAATGATAATCAACAGAAGATGGTACGCGTCTTTCTTGGCAGGTGGGATGAGTCTGGAATTTAAGGGAACCTGCACGCTCAGCGATTTAGAGTGGGCGGCGGAAATCATACAGCTGGCGATGAAACAAATCAGGCGCGACTATATTGAGCCGCAACGTGAGCCGGGAGCCGATGAGGGCGGGAAGGAGAAAGCTTGAGCCGGATACTGATTGGAATTTTGATTGGAGCGTTACCTTTTGTGGCGTGGAACTTCTGGTGCATGTGGTGGCGCGAGTGGGTTGATGGTTGGGGCGGAACATATTACGTCTGCAACTGGTGCCGGATGCCATTCCGAACGGGCGAGGAATCGGATAAGCACAACTGTCTGCTGAGATATTTAGACAGCGCAAGGGCCGTGCTTTACATCGTCGTGCGGCACCCAATTATGGCGGCGAAGTTCCCGTTCCAATATTTTCGCGGCAAGCGGCGGGGCGTCCTAGTAGCCAACAAGGAGGACGGGCGATGACTGAGAGATGGCCAGGGCTAAGGAGAATTGCAGATGAACTGTATGACATTTGCGAAGACGGTGGCTTTGACAAAACAGCGGCAGAGGTTCAGTCAGAGATGCATGTCCGATTACTGGGAGCGCTTAGGCGGCTACTGGAACTACTAGAACGAGCCGAAGGTAATCCACCATGGGACGATCTGCATACGGACATAGAAAAGGAGTTAACCAAATGGCGGCGATGAGCGAGAGGGGTGAAGTAACACGTGAACGCAAGCTGGTGGCGAAACTGATTGATAAGGTTGTCAATCTTGACTACATCATCTCTGAAGGAACGAAGAAGGGATATGTGCAGGTCAAAGCATCCGACCTCGCAAAATTGTTCAAGCGAACGGAAAAGATTGAGAAGGCTAGCCGATGACTGACTCTCGCGTGACACGCGAAGCTGTTGAGGGGCGCACATTTGAGCAACTGTTTCGCAGTGCTTGCCGCAAGAATTTCAAGCGTCTGACGCCTGAGGAGTTCCTAGCAGTTGGAGCATGGTCGAGAGGTGAAGCCATGAGCGGCGAGCGGGAAGCTGTTGAAGCAAAGGCGGCGCTGACAATTAATGAACAGTTGGCCCGCGAACTGCCTGATGCGCAGTTGTTAAACGAGTCTCATTCGGATGGAGCGCAAGCGTGGCGGCGTGTGGTATGCGCTGAAATCCTTCGCAGGATGGCTTTGAGCGGAGAGATGGAGCGCCAGTGGAAGTCATGGGGCGTAGTTGAAATCGCCGTCCGCAATCCACAAGTAGCCGACTACTGCCAGCATTGGGAAGGGCGCGCAGAAGCCGCCGAAGCCGAGGTAGTGAAGCTGAGGGACGTGCTGGAGTTAATTGCCAATCATCCGCACAACGCTTACTACTCGGACAATTCAGTGGCTGAGGGTAATTACTCGATTGGCGTAACGGACGGTCACCGCTGCGCTGCGAAAATAGCCGAGTCCGCCCTGAATCCAGGGGCCGCGAAGGAGGGGTTGTGCCTCAAATGCGGGAATCCAAAAGAGCCGAGTCGCCCCAATTCCAAATATTGCAGAGCATGTGATGGGCGTGATCCGGTTACAGGTGAGCGGAGGAGCGGAGATGGACAATAGCAGCATGACGGATGTGAGGAAGATGACGCCCGAAGAGTTGGCACGGCAAATTAGACGCTCTCATAGATACCATGATTTAACTTGTGGAGCGGATGAATATAACGCCTTGTGGGCCGAACTCCTGCGCAGACTCGCGGGACAGCTCGATCCTGAAAAGCTGGCGAGGGCTTGCGACAAAGCGAAAATACCAGGGCCAGCAGATGTTCCGTGTGGCTTTCCAGCGGGACACCATGGGCAATGCAAGCCAGACTATAACCATATCGGCAAAGCGTGGCTAGCCATCCCGCGCACCGCCCTGTCCGCTCCCGCTATGCCTCAGGGCCAGATTCGCGAGGCATTGCAGCGGCTTTACGATGAAACCGTCGATTACATACGCATCAACAATTTAGGAGATGTGCACCATAACGTCTCAATGCAAATGGCCCGTGATGCTCTCGCCGCTCCCTCTGGTGAGCCGCAGCCGAAGGAGAAGGAATGATTTCACTGTTGACAATCGCATGCAGATGCGCTACAATGTGCCTATATGAGTGAGACGACACATAACGCACGGCCTGATTTCACGGTTTGCATCGGGGCCGCTGAAGAGTACGTGAAGGGGAAGCGTGCTTGGACGCGTATTGGAGCCGCGTGGTACGGCAATGGCTGCCTGAAGGTGAAGCTAGCCTTTCCCGCCCCGATAATTATTAACGAGGCTACGATGCTCACTTTGTTCCCGTTTAAGGAGGAAGCGTGAGTGAAACGAAGACAAACGGTAAGCCCCGGAGGTTGAATGTCTATCTCAAGCCGCATGTGTGGGAGAGGCTGGAGACGCATTGCAAGGCCAAGGAGAAAAGGACGGATGCGACGGTGACCTATGGCGGAGAGATCGCCAGGTTGATTGAACGGTATTTGCCGATGGAGAGGAAATGAAAGAGGAGCTGAAAAAGGTGGAGAAGGCCGGCACCTATCCGGCGCTGGCGAGGTGGGCGGAGAGGTGGCAGGTTGTGTTCCGGGGGACGGCGGGTTATGACGAATGCCTGAAGTAGGCGTGGGCTGAGGTGGAGAGAAGGCAGAGGCCTTCTAATGCGGCGAGAGCGGCTAATAAGAGTGATTGATTGTTCAAGGCCTCTTGGGCAGTAGGTTAAGCCTACGCCGTGGCTTACACGGCAGCGCGGCCTGGGGGGTCTTTAAGAGTCAATCACAGAAGTTAACCGTAGCCGGCCTCGGGCTGGTATTACGAGGGCCTCTAGAAGTATCTGCCGCGTGTGCGAGACACGGCAGCCGACCGTCGGCCCTCGTTTCCTATTCTATCTCGCCTTTTGGAGAATTGATGACTGAACGCATTCGAGTAACGCGCACGATTGTCGTGGAAGGGCCTAAGGCTTGGGTCGAGCAGACTCTGGCTAATTCGGCACTTCAGCTTGAGAAGGGGAAAGTGCTGATTGGGCCGCAGGGCGGGTTTCTGCAAGAGCTGGACAGGATTCGGGTGAATCACGTTGATCTGGAGATGCCAGATGTCCGATAGACTGCCGCCCATCCTCACGAGTAATTCGGCCTATGGCACATGGCATTCCTGCAACAGGCGCAGGTATTGGGCTTATGAGGCTCCCAATGGCACGGAGACGAGAGGCTGGGAGCGGCAGAGGATGAGCCTGCCCCTGAGCACGGGAGGGTGGTGTCATAGGCTAGTGCAGGGATTCTTTACGCTGGAGATCAGGCGCCAGGCGGCTCCAGATGCCTTTATAGGCGTTCCGCTGTGGGATTGGGTACCGGAGGGTCAGCTGCACCCTACGGACGCGTCTGGGGTCATTTCTGCCGCAGTGGCGGGGTATTGTGGCGAGGCTCGGGAGCGGGGACTGGACCTGGGGCTGCAAATGGATGGTTCACTGCCTGAAGAGAAGTTCGTGGAGCGGACGATTCGGGAGCAGGCGGCTCTTTTAGAGGCTTTTGGCTGGGCCTTTCTCAGGGTGAGGCTTCCGAGGCTGCTGGAGGAATATGAGCTGCTGGATGTGGAGCGGGAGGAGTATACGCTCCTGTCGGGTGATGTGGGCCTCCAGTCGCGCTGCGATGCGGTTCTACGCCGGCGCTCTGACCAGCGCCTCTTCATCTACAACCTCAAGACCAGCGGCAACCCCGATAAGAGGTGGAAGGATTCGTTTGAGGTGGATGCTCAGTTGATGACGGAGACCTTAGCGGTGGAGCGGAGGTTAGGGGAGAGGTTCTACGGCGTGATCATCGACGGCTTCGACAAGGGCGTGAGGGTGGAGATGGATTACGCCACGCTGAAGGAAAGACCTAAGGCTGAGGCGGAGAAGTGGTTCGGACAGAGATCGCGGTTGATCTATGGCTACAAGTGTGAGGATATTCCCGGACGGCCCACGCTCTATGACTATGAGGGTACGACGAGGAAAGGCTGGGGGAAGTTCGCGGTGTGGGAGGAGGCCTTTGACCAGCCTCAGGCCGAGGGAATATCGCCCGTGGCCTATTGGGTCAATTGGCTCCCTCAAGAGCAGGTGGAGGCGGCATTCGTTACCCTACCACCGATCATGCGCTCCGACAGGGCTGTGGAGAGCGCGGTGAGGCAGATGGTTTCGCAGGAGAAGTGGATTAGACAGGCACGTCTTACCGTTGAGGAGTCGCCAGAGCCTCAGATATTGCTGGATACGCAATTCCCTCAGAACTTCCGCTCTTGCGTCTATCCCTCCCGTTGCGCCTTCTACGAGCTCTGTCATGGCAATGCGGCTGACGATCCTGTAAGCAATGGGTTTCAACCTAGGACAGCGAATCATCCGTTGGAGGTTGAGTAAATGGCAAAGCATACGAATCTCATCTGGTCCCCTTCCGGTTGCGGCAAATCGTCACTCTTCATGGGCTTCGCGAAAGGCCTGTGGGAAGCTGAGCATAAGAAGACCCGATTGGTCAGCGCCGAGAAGTCACAGAGCGAGGGGATCTTTCGTGAAGGGATCGAGGCCGGCTACATCATCCCCTGGTGGATCGACGCGAAGATGGGGGCCGATGGGCAGATGGAGACGCCTTTTGAGCGATTAGTCGAGGCGATGCTGGGGGATTGGCCTTTGGATGTGACGAATCCCTATTCGGCCCTTGTAAAGGCCTTCGCTATTCAATATCGGGCGGTGTGCAAGCAAGTGGAGAAGCATGAGGGGAAGGAACAGCTTGTTTATCAGAGCGATAAGCCGGCGGCCAATGCCACTTTGCTCCAATGTCCCAAATGTAAGACCGCTACCGTGCTGGAGACGGTGAGGGTTGTGGCTGATAAGCGGCTGGAGGAGATTGGCTGCTATGTGTTTGAAGGTATGACCGAGTTCTCAGAGCTGCTGATGCAGAATCTTCAGAAGCGGGCTGCTCTTGGCGAGAATACCGGTGGTAATATTGCCACCCGCTTCCAGGATGGGCAGATGATGATTGGATCGAATACGCAGGGGCACTATGGGACAGCGCAGAACCAGATGAGGAATCATATCCGTGAAAGTCGTCACCTCCCGGTGGACTATGTGTGGTGGTCCGCGAGGATGGAGGATGGGAAGGACGATGATCGGGGAGGGACGACTGTGTTTGGCCCGAAGATCAGCGGGACCAAGAAGACGCCTGAGATTCCGGCCTGGTTCGGGACGACTCTGAGCGCCTGTAGTGTGCCGGTGACGGTGAACAATAAGACCGAGAGCGAGTATCGGCTTTACTTACGCGAGTATTACATGGACTGGCTGCCGATCGTGGCGAAGGTCAAGTGCATTGTGGACAATCGCATCCCGCCGGCGAATCTCAAGGGCATTCCGCAATACGTGAAGGTGGATCATGAGCAGGGGCAGGTGGAGATGGCCGGGCAGAAGATGCCGACGGAGACCTTGCTGTGGCAGGTGACGAAGTTGATAGAGCAACGGCAGGCACCCAAGAAGCCTGCGCAACAGGTTCAGCAATCAAAGTAGCCCTACAAGGGCGAGAAGGAGAATCAGAAATGGCAATTGATCTTAATGCACTTCCACTGGAGCCCGTGGGCTCGCAACCGGATATCGGATGGGATAACTATGCCGATGCCCAGGAGTTCGCTCCTGCGATACCTCAAGGCACCTACAACTTCAAGACGACAAAAGCGGAGATCGAGAAGTTTGACCAGAATACGGGAGTGGTCAGTGTGATCTATGACCACGAAGCCTATGACATTGCCACGGGACAGAAGGTCGGGATGTTGAACTTCGACAGGGTGAGTACGAAGGTCTTCAACAGGTCGAATGTGCCGGTGAGCATGGGAGCGGATATGTTGAGGGCGATTGGAGTGACGCAGCGGCCCTCAAGCCCAAGAGAATGGGGTGAGCAATTACTCGCGGTGAAGACCTTCTGCGACCAGGGGAGTTTCTGGGTTGGAGTGGTGAAGTGGGACGGATATTGCGGCCATAAGGACACGGCCTTTGAGACGGTGATGGGGAATGACAAGAAGGCTTTGCCGCAGCAGCCTGAGGGGCATAAGGCTCCGGTGACCTTGAAAGGGGACAAGAGCTGGCCTCTCGAAGGAACCAATGGATCGGAGCATCGGGCTGAGGAAGTGCCATGTTCCGTCTGTGGTCAGCCGATTCGTGCAAGGGCCAAGGTCGATAGGCGCGTGCCGAAGGGATAGGCACTGGAACGATCCGATGCCGCGAAGCGGCTGAGGTGAGTGGATCTACGCTGGCCCGCAAGCCGGCCTCAACCTAGGCATGGAGGGAAAGATGCCTTTAACAATAACAATCGAACTGGGGCCGCATGCCACGGCATTGCTGCTCCGAATGGAGAAGAAGATGGCGGATTTGACACAGGCGATTAATGATCTGACGGGGGCGGTGGGTACGACAGCCGCTGAGCTGACGGCTTTAGTGGCGGATTTGAAGGCTGCGTTGTCAGCGAATGACCCAGCTGCGATTCAAGCGGCAGCGGACGCGATCGAAGCTCAGGTGAAGGTGCTGAATGATGCGTCGGCGGCAGCGAAGGCTGCTGATCCGGCTCAGACACCGCCAACGCCACCGGCTGTATAGCAAATGTGCCTCATATGACCACAACTGGCCACGGGTGCCGTGGCTTTAGCAGCGGGATTGGGAGGTTGGAGAGGATTCTGGCTCTCAGTCCTGCGGAGGTTTAAGCGATGAGAGGACGACCGAAAGACGATGCCTTGATCGGCATTGGGAAGTTGGAGGCGCTGGCGAGGGCTTATGCCTCTACGGCCAAAACGCTCCTGAAGCTCGCCAGGAGCCTGCGGAGGGTCACGGATGAGGTTGGGAGGCATGCGGAGGCTATGGAGAGCTCAGAGAGGCCTTTACGCCACAAGAAGAGGCATTCTACGGTAGCCCCACAGCCTCAGAAGAAGGGAATGAGCCCCGCCGCCCGTAAGAAGCTCTCGCAGATGATGAAGATCAGATGGGCCGAGAAGCGGGTGATGGCCCACAAGCCCAATGGCCAGCACAAGAAGGCTATCGTGGGGGAAGCATTGAAGGGCCAGGTTGCTTAAAGGCGTGCAGGGGGATGTGGAATACGCTGATGGACAGGTGTTAGAGAGATTACTACCGGGGAGCCGATGGTCCATAAATACTTCCTCCAACCTGTATGAGTGGACGGCGATGATCCGGTAGTAATGGGTTCGGTCTGAGTGCCATAACCTGCGGGCACTCAATACTGAAGGCTTTTGAGGAGAGCAGGCCACGCTCTCCCTCAGAGTCAGCTGGAAGAGGCCGGACTATGGCGGGCTGTTCTGGCTGATTGTGGGATTTAAGGAGGCTGTGATGCAAGTAGATGCGGGGGAATTCATCGACAGGTTACGCGAGACGATGGAGGAGCTGACTGAGATTGGGCTAGCTTACAACTACGACGAGATGTTCGGGATATTCGACCGGGCCTGTGTGAAGGCGCTGGTGGCCGGGCATAGGGAAACCAAGCCCCAGCTTACCTCAGGCCAGAAGGCAGCGGCGACAAGGGCTAGGAACAGGGTGGAGAGGCTGAGGCAGCAGGCCAATGGCGCACCTCAGCCTGAGGCGGTGGTGGAATGAGTACATCCGTCACACGAGAGGAATGGCCATTGCTAAGGCTGATACAGACTTTCCACAACAAACCGCAGGACATCGAGCGAATGCGGATTCAGTTTATGCCGCCTTCCATCCTGCCGCCCACGTGTGACTTTGAGGGCTGCTCGAACTATTGCATCGGCCTCTATGCAACGCCGGATGGACGTGCCGCTGCTCTCTGTGCTGGCCATGCACCTATACAAACCAGAGCGGCCTCACATTGAGCCGGGGCGAGCCTCAGATCCCCTGTCCCATCTGCCGCAAGCCTCGGGTAGGGTCGCAGATGGGCCGCCATATGCACGATTGTCACACGCATGAGGGTCATGTGAAGGCGCAGGAGAAGGGTTATAAGCGCGGAGGGAAGGGGAGGCGTAATTGGGCCAGGGAGCAGATGATGAGGATTCAGGGGAGCCAATGATAGAGCCACAAGCGAGTGCGGCGTTGGTCATGCAGGGCTTCAGCTCCAAAGTCGTCCCGCCATCGCGCATCAGCGTCGGACGCGACAGGGAGATTATGAGGCTGGAATTGGAGCCGGGATTGCCGCTGATTGTAGGCGAGGCGAATGGCGCTACTGAGGATCAGACAGGCGTCGGCTTCCATCCCGAGGCTGAGGCTGGTGGGCTGATGACTCGGCTGCTTGACAGGGTTGGTGTGGACAGGAGCAGGTTCAACGTCACGAATGTCGTCTGGCAGCGGCCTCCGGGGAATGAGCTCTATGATCCTAAGGGCTTTCCACTGCCCTACACCCACGAGGCAATTGATTATTGGAAGCCTTTCCTTCATCAGGCGATTGAGGAGTTGCAGCCCTCCATTATCATCGGCCTCGGCAGGACGGCCTTGGAGACCTTGACAGGCTTCCAGGACATCGGCACGACGAGGGGCTATGTGTGTCAGGCTCGAATCGAACTGGCCAAGCCCGATGGCGAGTGGGACTTAGGCGACGACCCCTACGAGCGCAAAGACCTCCACATCCCCACCATCTGCACCTATCACCCTGCTTTCCTCAACTACGGCCAGCGCCACTTAAGCGGCGTGTTCATCCGTGATGTGCTAGCAGCTCTGGAGATTGCTGAGAAAGGACTAGAGCTCACCCCCCTACGAATCACCCCCTGCCCTTCTCCCGACGCCTTCCGCTGGTTCTGCCGGCAATACAACCCGGAGATACATAAGCTCACGGTGGATATTGAGAACCCGGAGAAGCGTGCCGCCGCCAGTTCCGAAGACGAACTGCTGGAGGGAAAGAAGGAGATTAGCTACGAGATCGACCGCCTGAGCTTCTGCTATGCGGAGGAGATAGGTGGCTTCTCCGTTCCATTCGAGGAGCCTTTCTTGTCGCTGGCCAAGGAGCTGATGGCCTCTTCAGGGCCGAAGAGAGGCCACAATTGCCGCCTCCACGACTTCCCCCGGCTGAAGTCCCATGGCTTTGTGATTAACGGGAGGGAGTATGACACGCTTGACGGGTGGCGGCATCTGAACAGGGGCCTGGCTAATCATGCCGGACTTGCCTTTATCGCTCCCTTCTATACCGTCTCCGCACCATGGAAGCACGAGGCCCATTCGCAGCCAGAGACCTACAGCGCCCTTGACGCCATACACCAGCATCGGATTGGCGATGGGATCGAACGCGATCTGAGGGCCTCAGGTCAATGGGAAGTGTACGAGCGGCATGTGGTGGATATCATCTCGACGAATCACGGCATTTGCACGCGGATGGCCTTGAACGGCCTACCAATCGACCCAGTGAAGATCGACCAGTTCCGCAAGGAGCTAGAGCAGACAAGGCAGCAGCGAATGGACGGCTACGATGATGAGCAAGGGCTACATCATAACGGCCTGCAAGAGCTAGTGCCCGAGCTGCTCAAGCCTGTGAAGCAGAAGAAGGGGCTGAAGAGAGTGCCAAAGAATTTGACTGGCTATATCCAGCGGACGTTTGCTGTCTTGCTAGAAGAAGCTACTTCAGAAGAGATTGCTAATGCTGTAGGCGCGGTCTCCGATATTGTGTCTTGGAATGGTAAGAATGCCCCAGCAGTACCGCCGATTAACAAATTGCTGGTGGAGCGTTGGGCACTTTTACAAGAGTTCAACCCCGCCTCTCATCTCCAGGTTAAGGCCCTTATCCGCCACTATGGCCACAAGGCCAAAACAGATCGCAAGACCAAGAGCGAGACCTCAGGCGACGACACGCTCAAGTCACTGATCACGAAATACGCCGAAAGCAAGCGGCAGAGTGATGTGGAAGCGGTGGAAGCGTATCGGCTCATCCGCGAATGCCGCGCTATCGACAAGGTGCTAGGAACCTATGTGAACGGGTGGAAGCCAGCCTCAGACGGCCTCATCCATGCCACGCCTGGGATCTGGGGCGATATGTTCCGAATCAGCTGGAGGAAGCCGAATCTCACCGCTACCATCTCCGACAAGAAGGAGATTCAGATTGCAGCGGGATTCCGCAAGTGCATCTGCGTGGCTGATGATGAGCTGTTGGTAGAGGCCGACTGGAAGTCGCAGGAGGCTGTGCTACTTGCCTATTATGCCAATGATCCTGACTATATGCGGTTGGCGTTACTCGGTCTCAACGCCTACATGGCGTCGCATCTGCTCAACCGCCCAGCTGACCTCTCATGGTCTGACGCTGACCTAGGTCGCTACCTCTACGAGATCAAGCACGACAAGAAGCACAAGAAGATCTACGACGACGCGAAGCACACGATTTACCTCGTGCAGAACGGCGGGACTCCCTTTCTCATCAGCGAGCAGTATGAGCTGCCACGAGCACGAGCGCAGTATCTCTACAACTTCTACTATGACCTCTTCCCCAAGATCAGGGCCTTCCAACAGGCGACGTTGCAGAAGGCGCATGAGAAGTGCGGGTTGGTGAATCCCTATGGCTACAAGATGCCGTTCTGGAACATCTTTGCGTGGCAGCAGAAGAGGTTCGATAGGCTGAGGCAGCTTTGGGTCAGATATGTCACTGAGCCTCAGGGAGTGTTTACCAAGAAGGACAGGGAGCTATTGGATGCCGTGATAGCGAAGGGCGGGGAGGAGGCTATTGCCTCGATGTGTTACGACCTCGGAGACGACGCCAAGGGCGCGTTGAGCTTCTTCCCGCGTGACACGGGAGCGGCCATGCTCAAGGATGCGATGCTGGCAATGGAGGAGGAGTATCAACTGGCGTCGAGGGGTATTCTCAGGGGCTGCATTCACGATGCCACTCTGTCGATATGCAAGCGCAGGGAAGTAGATGAGGTGGCTGAGATCATGCGCTCGACGATGGAGAGGCCTTTGAGCAGGCTGGATGGGCTGGTGATACCTGTAGACATTTCCGTAGGGCAGAGCTGGGAGAAGGACACGATGGTGGAGTGGAAGGCTGTGGAAGCGCATGCCCTGCTCGCATGAGCATGTGACATGGCCGCAGAAGGGCTGGCAGAAGTGCCTGGATTGCGCGGCCAGGAGAGAGTATCGGGATATTGGTACCGAACCTGGGAAGTGGCAGACAGAGCCCGAAGTGGAGGTGAGGAATGATATTCAAGCCATGGATACCGCCGGATGTGAAGGTAGAGGTGGTGAAGATGCCGGGGAAGCTGGAGCTGTTGCAGGGCGGGAGGATCTACATCAGCCGGGAGGATTCGCTGCTGAGGGCGATGCGAACGCTAGAGGAGAAGAATGAGACCAAGACCGATATTGATCCTGAGTGACTCGCCAGACAGCCAAGGTGGGCTCTCGCGCATAACCCGAGACATCGCTGGCCAGCTCGCCCGCAATCCGAAGTTCCGGGTAGCGACCCTGGGCCGTGGCGCCGTCGGCTCACGCCACCTGCCCTTCCCTCAGTATTGCATCCGCTCTTTGCCTGGGAATGAATGGGGCCAGGTGGATCTCCCGAAAGTGTGGCATGACTTCGCCGGGAAGGAGCGGGGGATTCTGCTCACGATCTATGATCCCACCCGCTGCCTGTGGCTGTCGCGGCCTGATTTGCTCAGGGAGACCTTTCCCGAGACGGCTCAATTCCTCCATGAGGGCCATTTCGACCTCTGGGGCTATGTCACGCTCGACGCGACGGGGCCACAGGACAAACTCTCGGCGATCGCCACAGACGCCCTTTTAGGCTATCGGAGGCTTCTGGCCTATACCAAGTGGGGGGAGGGCGTGATCGAGCGCTCTATCGGCTCGCTAGAGGCCAAGAAGAGGCATCTGACGTGGCTTCCACATGGCTTAGACCTCCAGAAGTGGTCTCTAAGAGACCGCGACGAGGCCAAGGCCCGGCTTTATCCCTTCCTGCATGAGGGCCAGAAGCTCATAGGGGCGATTGGGACGAATCAGCCTCGGAAAGACTGGGGCCTGGTGGCGAGCGTTTGTCAGCAATTAGCAGCGCAGGACCGGGAGCTGAGGTTTTGGTGGCACAGTGACCTGTTGGAACGTTACTGGTCGATTCCGGCACTTCTACACGACTTCGGCCTCGCAGGCGTGACGCAAGTGAGCATGGACTTGTCGCAGGAGGAATTGAGCTGGCGCTATGCGGCAAGTGACCTCACCCTCCATCCCGGCTTAGGCGAAGGATTTGGCTATCCGATCTTTGAGTCACTGGCCTCAGGCACACCTGTCTTGCATGGGGACTATGCAGGAGGGGCGGATGTGCTTCAGCAATGTGGTCACGTTGGCTCACTTGTTCCAGCTCAGGCCTGGCGGTTGGATGGACTTCACAACCAGATGCGCCCCGTGTTTAATCCCCAGGACTGGGCATCACGTGCGTCTGCAACGCTGGATATTGCAGACAAGTATCCTGATGACCCCGGAGTCAATCGTGATGCTCTCCGCGCCTCCATCGCTCATTTGAGCTGGGATGGTCTTTTTCCCCTGTTCAGTAAATGGTTCGAGGAGGGGTTATGAGCAATATCGCTAACACGCTAACGCCACGTTCACCTGAAGACGTGAAGAAGCTACGCGACCAGATCGGCCTACTCAGCAGTTTCAGCGATGTTGAGGTGGAGAAGCTGTATGAGACCTTCTCCGAATCACGTTGTGCTGGCTGGTTACACCTCGATGACTTGGCCGTGAGTAAGTTCACGGAGTGGCTCTATGAATAAGCTGGCCATCACGACGGCGGTTCTCGAACAGGGCGACGGCGGCCATGGCGACTTAATCTGCCGTTGCTTCGATTCGTGGCTTGCAACTAGTAGCTATACACGCTATACGCACGAATGCGTGACACGCTACAACACTCCTGACGACAACCTCGGCGTTACCGGCTCCCTGCAATGGCTCTATGAGCATACGACCGCTCCCATTATCGCCTTCTTACACAGCGATTGCGAAATCTTCGAGCAGGGCTGGGACGGGCGCGTGCTGAGAGAGTTCGAGGATCCTCAGGTTGGTGTAGTGGGATTCGGAGGAGGCAGGCAACATGGGCATGAAGACATTTATAAGACGCCTTATCGGCTGGAGCAGCTCGCTCGTGGTGGCTATATTTCTAACACTAGTGACGCAGAGTCGCATGGAGCACGGCTGGTTGGATCAGCGGACGTTGCTGTGCTTGACGGGTTTGCTCTT
>Ga0247665_1000002_pt1 | contig 65299 bp, 106 predicted proteins | sample CNK06_metaG_FD_182716 | JGI IMG/M metagenome (GOLD analysis project Ga0247665, IMG submission 182716) | Soil microbial communities from Purdue University Martell Research Forest, Indiana, United States - CNK06 | ecosystem: Environmental > Terrestrial > Soil > Temperate forest > Bulk soil... | reverse complement strand
CGCATCCCTCGCCTCGGCGATGGCAATGCCACCCATCCCCATCAGCAGCTCAATCTGAGACAACAACGCATGCGGCTTCCCTTCTCCCGGCTCCACATCCAGCGCCTTCCGCAACGCCCACGCCCCCTCCTTGCTCCGACCCCCCAAATGCAAACACCACCCCAAGTTCGCCCAACCCCGAAACACCCCAGGCTCCAACTCTACACACCGCGCAAAACATCCCGCCGCCGACCCCAACGCTCCCCGACCCATCCCCATCAACAAACACCCCAGCCCATACCAATCCGCCGCACTCCCACGCCCACGAACGTTCTTCACCGCCTCCTGATACAAATGCTCGTTCCGACCCGCGTCGCTCACGCCGCCTTCTCCCCGCCAGCTCCCGCCCGAGCCTGCGACAAAACGTCGCGTACTACCTCCGCAAGCGACATCTCCCGACGATCACCCTCCGCCACAAGCCAAGCCCAATCAGCCTCGCTAACCCTAACCCCAACCCATCTCGGCAACCGTTTCCGTCTCATCCTTCCCCTATACGTGATACCACGTTGATCGTCAATCCTCCTTATTTTCCGGGGCGGGCGACGAGTTGCGTCCCCGGATTCGGCCGCGCTCGGGTCCGATGGGGTGCGCCCGGAAACGGGCTGGCGCACACGGTTGTTGGTAACCTCGCCGACACCCGTCTAGCGTGTAATTACCGATAAGTACAGTTATGGGATAGGTCGTGCAAGCAATATCAATGACTTAGAGCATCGACGGATCGTCGCGCACAACATCTAGCGTTCGATCGCGTGTCCCGATAGCGTGTCCCGAATGTCCGCATTGCCACAGTTGCCACCAGGCTTGACGCCAGTTCAGGCCGGCCGTTTTGGGCTATGGTTGCTCGGGCGAAGAAGCCATGCACGCGCTAAGAAGCGGCGTTTTCACGTATCGCGTGAACCGGGTTACGGTTTGGTAAGTCGCTTTATCACGCTTTTGCTGCCTTGGACGATTGAGGAATATCCCGGTCATTTACGGGCGCTGTCGGAACTGTTCGGGGTATCACCGCGCACGGTTGAGGATTGGCTCTATCGCCCGGAACGGTTGCCGGCAAAGCAAGCTGAACGGATGCAACTGATCTGTCGGGAGCGAGCAGCGGCATTTGAGCAGCTGGCGACGGAGTTTGAGGCACTATCGGTGGAACGGCCGGTTGGGACGCTCAAGCGACGGTCTCGGGGCGGCTGAGAGGGAATCGTCATCCTGTTACAAATCTCCTCTTGTATCTGTTCACGTGATCGCGTACATTGGGATTGTCAGAAAGGGGAGACGAGAGATGATTGATCGGAGCGAAGTGAGCCGGGCTCTTGCGAAGGCGATAGCCTACAAGCAGTGCGGCAAGAACGAGCAGGCGAGTGCGTGGGCAGCGAAGTTGGTTCGGCTGCTGGAGTGTGCGGACATTTTGGACAATCGCGCGATAGCGCTTTCGCTACGCGCCGCGTGAGCGGCGGTCAGGGGAGAGGGACGATGAGCAAATATCCAACAAGCGGCGTCGAGCTTCACGTGCCGAGCAATGCCGACATCGCCATCCTCGGCGGCGGCATGGGCATCAATTTCAGCCGGCGCGGTCATGACTACGAAGCGCGTTACTACGCGTCGGGGCTCGCGATCACGGTTGACGGTGAAAAGGTGCGGCGTTGGGACGATCTACCGGCGAGCGTGCAAACGATCATTATCAAAGCCAAGCGCTCTTTTGTTCAGCCGAGCGCGGCGTAGGGAGGGCGGACGATGGCAACATATTTCGTGCAATGGTCGGTGCCGTGCGGGCATTGGCTGGTGTGGTGCGGGTCGCCACGACGCGGCATTCCCGTTAGCGGTTTTCGCGGCGCATCGCTGTCGCACATCCTGTCATGGTGTGGTGATCGTGCGGTAACGATCCTGCCGAGTTCGGCAACCATACCGACCTGACTTCTTCGGCCTGCCCGGGTACGCTCGGGCAGCACGAAGCGCCAGCTTCAGACAAGCAAGGGGCCGGCGCAACACGGGCGGCACGCTTGACTTTCGGCGAACTTCTGCCTAGATTCTGATCCCAGCACCAGCTAAAGCGCCGTATCAGGAAACTGGGCGGCAGATCCTACGGCCACCTTCGGGTGGCCGTAGTTGTTTTGGTGCCACCAAACGCTCACAGTGGCATTCGGAGGCATCAAATGTGCCGCCAAGCTGGCCGTTATCGCCGGTTGCAAGCGGGCGCATCGCCTCGCGAATGCGGTGCGCCATAAACCAAGCCGTCTTGTATGTGACGCCGATGGTCCGATGCAGCTGGTGCGCCGAGAAGCCTTTCTTTCCAGAACACAGAAGCCGGAAGGCTAGCGCCCATTTGTGCAAAGGCACATGGCTGCGCTCCATGACGGTGCCGACCGTGACTGTGAAGGCCTCGTTGCAGCCGTTGCAATGAAGCAAACCTTCGCGATGCGACTTACCGTTCAGCCGGTAAACCTTTTCCGTCTCGCCGCAATGCGGGCAATAGGGGCCATCCGGCCAGCGGATCGCCTCGAAATGCTCCCGCGCTTTGGTGGTGATGGATCACCTGCTGACCGAACAGCGGCATGCTCTGGCCTATGAGGCCGGCACGCAGTTGACCCGCTTTCGCGAACTGCATCGGCTCGGCTTCAAGTTCGAACGCTAAAACCACACACACGGCGCGGGGCGGTGCCTCGCGGGGCGACGGCGGCTCGGGGAGACTCGGGCAGCTTTCGCATGCCCACAGCATGCCCACACAGTAGCCTCTTTTAGTTGTAAACACGTTTTGCGCGATACCACAGCGTAGTTCTGTACAGTGACACAATGACACTAGTGACACGAATTATGAGTTTCTCGCGTGAGTCATTATTTTCATAGGAAAACACCAAACTCGTGTCACTTGTGTCACTTGTGTCACTGATCTGCACGTGGTTGAGCCCGTCTTTGCTCGGCCGAAAAGCGGTATTCTTCTTTTATATCAATCCCTTTGCGCAGTCTGGCGCGATTGGTTCGGGGTCCATTGGAGTAGCCTCGCTCCTCCAGGTTGCGGCCGAACGCGTTTTTCTTCCTCGGCTCCTCGTCGTTTTCCTCACACCAAATGGTATAGGCTGCATACAACAAACTCGCCTCACACGTTATCCCCCTCGAAACGTGGCAGTTATCGCGGATAAAAGCGGACACGTTATCTTCGCTATCTTGATAACCCTCGGTTGCGTTGCGAACGATTATCGGAGGGGCCAATCCGAGGGTTTGCCAAGCCGCGCAACCCCGGATCATCCACGCCAGGATGCCGGGATATTCGGCCAGCAGCTTGTTTTTGAGGTCAGGGTCTTTGACCTTCTGGCCATCGACCAGCGCCTCGGCATCGGCAAATGTGACAGCGAATGGAACCAGCAGGATACGACGCCAGATGGCGTAGTCCGAGCCCCGGATGCGTGGCTTGTGATTAGTGGCGAACCACAATTTGAACTTTGGCAGGAACGAGAAGAACTCCCGGTGGAGGAACCGGGCGGTCATTGCGTCGCCCCCGGTGGCCTGCTTGACCAGGGCTTCGGCCAGGTTCTTGTCGTGCTCGGTCTCGATCACTGAAACAAAGCGGGCACCGGCGAGGGCGGCGATATCGTTGCTGGCGCCGGAATAGGGTTTCGATACCCATGTCTCGGCAGGCGAGCGTTTGACGTAATCGGCGAGGATTGCGGCAATGGTCTCAGTCAATACGCTTTTCCCGTTCGACCCTGCGCCGTGCATGATGAAGATAACTTGTTCATCGGTGCGCCCGGTCAACGAGTAACCAATGGCGCGTTGCACGAATTCCATCAATTCCTGGTTGCCGTCGAATATCTCGGAAATGAAGCGTTCCCATATTGGGCACTTGGCGTCCGGGTCGTAGGCAACAACACAGCACTTCGTCAGCAGATTGCTTTGCTCATGCGGGCGCAATTCGATGTTGGCGAGATCAACTGTTCCATTGGGACAATTGAGCTGCATCGGGTCGGCGTCGAGATCGTCGGAACGCGAGTGCAGGTAGCTCTTGGCCTGGTCGAGCATGGCGTTGATGCGCGACTTGTTGCCGGATTGTACCGCCCATTTGATGCGAGAAGTGCGGGCTTTGGATGCGGGTTGCCGAGCAGCGGATTCGAGCATTGCCGCAGATACTTCATGGGCCATGCGTTGGGCATTGACCTGCTCTGGATCAATGGCGTAGCGGGTTCCGTCCCAGACATGCCAGCCGATACCGAGAACATAGCGCAGGTTGGGACCGTGCGCTTCGATAAGGGCAAAGGCGTTGCCGATGTCGTTGCGGACTTGTTCGCCGGCAGGCGCCGGGTCGTCGTCCGGTTCGTCTTGCGTAGGCGCGGGTTTCGGGCCGCCGGCGCGAAGTTGGTGGACCGTGGCCGAGTGTGCGCCGGGCGCAAACTTGGGCTTGGCGCTCTCAACCATCTTCCGCAGCGCCGCTTCCTCGCGCGTCCAATTCCAATTGGCGGCAAGCGGTCCAGCGGCAGCGTGGGTAGCGGCAAGAATGCGGTTGACAATCACGTCGTCGTCGGCGCCGGCAGCGACCAGGGAAGCGGACACACTCAACTGTGTGGCATGTATCCCGGATTCACCGTTGCCGAGGTAAGACATATCGGCAAGCCGACGCTCGACATCGATGGGAGCGGAAAACATGAACGAGCGCGCGGCAGCAAGATAGGGGTTGTCCTCGACCGGGTGCGCGGCGTGACCATTGGTCAGCGGTCGCTCGATAAGGGGGCGCTGTGTGTCGAGCATATCGACGATATCGCCGAACTCGACGCGTGCCCATGTCGAGCACGGCAACACCGAAACCAAGCGCGGCGCATCGAGCTTGGTGTTGTGCGTACCGGGCAGTCGCATGACACGGGGGAGGTCGGCGATGTTGTCGCCCCCGACGACGCCTGCAAGCTGTCGCAGCGCCGAGACGATCGCCAGTTCGGTTTCCGGCCATCCCGCTACCGATTGACGGACATCGATCGGCTCGGCCAAGAGCCAGTACCCATGAATCCCGCCTCCGCTATCCACCAGTACGCCCGGTGGGATCGGTAGCGATAACAGACGTTCGGCGATATCCTCCTTGCTGATTCCGAGCTTGTAGGCGTCGGTATCGGTATAAAGCGCAGGCAGTTCGCAGACGTGTTCACGATCGCCATATGCCGGGCCTGATCGCCGTGTCGCTATGCCGAAGTAGACCGCGCGCTCCAGTGCATCCCATCGGACACAATGGGCGCGGACAAGATTAGGCAGGCGTGTGAATAAGGGACGATTGACCCCGGCGTCGCGTTCGTTAGGCAACGCGCGGATTTCGATAGTTTCGGTGGTGCCTTCAAAAAAACGGGAGAGAAAGTCGAGCGAATCCTGATAGTCGAGGTCGCGCACAGACTTTCCCTCCCGCTAGAAATACAATTTTTATTTCTTATTCATCCTCAAAACGGGATCTCGTCGTCTAGGTCGCGCTTGGCCTTTGCTTTGCTGTTTGGCGCGGGGATGGCGGCTTGTGGGGCTGTGCTCGGGTCTTCTGCATTCGTCCAGCCGACGAGAGTAAAGACCGGGAAATAGGTCTTGCCATAGGTGGCGTGCATGTAGAAGTCGTTGCCGAGTTCCACGATCGGCACCATGCCGGGCCGCTGGCGGTATTCGAGGCCGAAGGCTTTGCAGAGCTTGCCCACGGCGTTGAGCCCGCCCTTCGAGCCGGTCGAATAGATGTAGATCTCACCGTCATCGGTGGCGAGTTCGAGGGTGTTGGTGAAGATCCACGGGTCGCGGGGCTTGCCCCGGTCGTCGAGTTCCCACAACGATTCGTCGAGGTCGCCGAGATGGTCGCGTCGGGCTATCGGTGTCTGCGTGCTCAAGGGCACCATCTGGTCGTCGGTGACCTTGGCGGCAAACCAGCGCCGCCAGCCGACCCGAATCTCGGCAACATTGGCAATGAGGCGTGTCCCGAGTTTCAGGCTTTCGCCTTCCTTGCCGTGTAGAAACTCACCGTTCTTGAATGTGAGGAATGTTCCCTCTTGCTGAACCACCTTAGCGGCGTATGCGCTATAGGGGTCAGACCCGGCAGGTACTAAATCGCTCATTTCTCACTCCTTTGGTTTTCGGTTCTCATTTCACGACTAGGCGAGCCCCCGGTTGTCCGGTTTTTCTGAATGGACCAAGATCGAGCCCCGCGTTCTCGGCCGCTTCGATATCGACGGTTTGGCGTCCCTTGGTCGGAGACCAGGTGACGGACCACCCGTCGCCGTTTACCCTGCGCACGCCATTGATGCGCAGGAATTCGGTGATTGCGTGTTTCGCCGCCGTGAGGTTGGCGGCATCGGTTTCGGCTGTCTCATCTGCCGCGCGCTCGATATCGCGCAGGCGTTTCAATTCGGCGATGGCGTTGTCGCCGAGCTGCTTGGTTTCGGTCTGCGGCATTCCGCCGACGATGACGGCTTGGCAATACGACGCCCAAGGGCAATACCCACACTCGGCGCCCCCGGCCAGCTTGCCTTCGGGCGGCAGTTCGAGCGGGTCGGTCGCGGCCATGATCTCGCGGGAGCGGGATTGCGCGGCCTTGTAGACAGCCGGGTTGAACGTGACGGGGAACTCGGTTACCTCGTCAAGAAACGATGCGTCCACATAAGAAATCAGCGCATACTCGGGCTTGTAGGGGGTGTGTGCGCGCAAGAGGCCCATCTGTACCTGTGTCTGGAAGACGTGGTGCGCGCGGGCGGTATGGAGGTCGGCGCGCGGATCGATAGATTTGCACTCAATCGCGAGCGTGCGCGCGGGGCCGATATCCTCGATGCCGATAGCGGCAAGGCAATCGCGTGGCAATCCGGTGAGGACGCCATCGGGGGTGGCCGAGATATAGCCATCAACGATAGTGCGCTGCTCCGCGCCGGCCAGATGCAGTTCGACGCCATCGGGCAGCGACGCGCGGATACCGGGCACCCAGTAATGATCCTCGATCAGGTTGCCGCGCAGCCGCGCCCCGTAGCGGTCGGCGTAGCCTGCATCGTGGGGAACATCGTTCTTGCCGAACCACGTCTTGCGCAGGCATGTACCGACCTCGGATGCGCCGACCGTGTTGGCGCGGTCGTGCTCGAATGTCTTGTTCAAGGTCGCGGCGTAATCGTGCAACAGCGATTTGATCGAGAACATGCGGCGCTCCTCGCGGCGCAGCGGGAGCGTGCGAGGCAAACCCGTTGAGCGCCGCGCCCGTGGAACACTGCCGACCGTCGCCGGCAGAGGCCCCGCACGCTTCGTCACATGATACCGCGCGGTGTGTCGGGCGCAATCGGAAAAATCGTCAGCCTGCCGACGATTTCCCTTGTATCGCGTCCCGTGATCCGCTACATAAGGAGGGCAGAAGGGGAGAGACGAGATGACAACGAAGTTTCAAGTCGGCAAATCCTACGCCTGCCGCTCGCTCGGCGATTATGACTGCATCCATTCGTTCAAGATCCTGGCACGAACCGAGAAGACGATTACCACGACGACGTGGAGCATGGGCGGCAAGCCGGTAACGCGGCGACTTTCAGTATGGGACGGGGCTGAGAGTTTCAAGCCATTTGGCTCGTACTCGATGTGCGCGGTGATCTACGCCACCGAGCGGGCGATGGCGTTGGCCGAACAGAGTGCGGCGGTATGAGTGCCGTTGCGCTTCCATGCCCGTTCTGTGGCTGTGCTGAGGGCCTCTGCGCCACAGTATTTGGCGATGGTGATAGCGGCACATATCAATGTCCGCGCTGCGATGCGACCGGCCCAGCCGTTTCAATACCTTGGCGTCCAGCACCCCGTAGGGGCCTCGTTCTGAACGCGGCTGAGACTTGGGAAAACCGCGCCCTCGCAATGTGGAATGACCGCTTCCGCGCGCCGCCAACACCATTTGGTGAGTTCATCCGCGAGATAGCGACGGCGGCACAAGGCGAGGCCAAGGCATATTCGGATCGCGGATTGCTGGAAGCGATCTACATCCTGCTTCGCCGCAACGAGCTGGCGCAACAGAATGCGGCTGATATTGCATCGGGGCGAACATGACCGCCCCCCGCCTCTGGCGCGAGGGCGCGACACAAGAGGAGCTTGCCGCCGTCATGCTGATCGACGAGGAGATGGCGCAGCTCGCCGCCCGTCGCCGCGTCCTCGCTAACGAGCGCCAGCACATCGCCAATCGGGCATGCGCTAGGGCGCGGGCGCAAAAGACTAGAGAAGCAATGGTAGCGATTTACCGATAAGTGCTAATATAGGCTTGACAGCCGCTCACGCCGCGCGCTACAGACGCATCGTCAAAACGGAGGATCGAGAGATGAACCTAAAGAACCAGCCACCGATTTTTGTTCCCCGAGAATATCGTGGCGAGATCGAAAAGCTTTCCAAAGCCGCCCTTATGGACATCGCATGGGATCTCGCACAACGCTGTGCTCAGGTGCCCGATGATCGCCCCCGGCAGGTCATGGAAGAATTCCGCAAAGAGGCCGATATTGTAACGGTCTATCGGCGGCAAGCTATCCCATCCGTCAAAAACCCCGAGCTTCCTGGGTCCGACATCTCGCCGTCTTCTCCTTCTGGCGGCTGACCTCCGACCCTGACAGCGGGCTTTGCTGGGTGCGCCTGCGGGAGAAAAGCACCCGGCGCAACGTCAGAACGGGAGAGTGAGATGGATCTGGTTCTTGAGGATCGTGAACAGCGGGACGAATCACCTGTTATCGGAGCGGTTATTATGACTCCGCCAATCGCTGAAGATTATTGGCGGTTTCGTGTCAGGCTTAGCGACAAGCAGGCGATCGTTGGATTCCCGAAGTTCACCACGATCGGCATCGGCTTCGCGGTCGAGGAGGATTGGAATACCAATCTGCCCTACAGCAGCCCGACTGACGAAATTTATGAGCACATCAAACACAACAAGGGCGACCGTACCATATCGAAGGCGCGAGTGCTGGCAGCTATTCGGCTCGTGCAGGAAGCCGCGCAGGCTTCACGTTCTGATAATTACCCTTAACAGACCATTTTGATAAAAATGATCCAAGTAAGCCAAGATGTCCTAGCATGTGCGCGAAAGCGTGGAATATCGCTCGCGGTGCTCAGTGGCGCATTGGGCGTATCGAAACAAGCGGTCGATCAACGGCTTAAGGCGTGGGAACGCCGCACGGGCGAACGACTGCCTCGCCATAGTGGTGCTCCGCATAGAGGGCGGATGCCATTTGTCTGTCCTGTCTGCAAAAACTCGCTTTGGCTACGCCCAGGAGATCCTAGAAAATATTGCTCACAGCGATGCTATGGCAGAGCGCAACACGTTCTTACTGGAGAACAGATACAACGCGGCATTACGTTGCGCGAGCGTGGCTATACATGGACACGAACAGCGCACAGCATCGGCACAACAACTCAGTGCCTTCAGCAACATATATGGCGCGTGCTTGGAGAACGAGGGCAATTGAATGACCGCGTTCTGAAAGATATTTGGGACAACGGCGGCTACCCCGTCCCCGCTTCCTGGCGATGGATTCTAAATAAGAAATTGGCGCGAGCTAAGGAGCCATCAGACGATTTACTGCACTTGTCCCATAACTGATATTGTCGGTAAATGCGATGGAATGGGTAGCGTCGAGATACGGCGAATCGTGGTCGATGACGCTATCGCCAGCGTTGAAAATTTCTGTGACTCGCGAGATCGGGACACGCAATGGGCCACCGCCGCCATACCGTGTTGATGTTTTCGGGGCACGGCTTAGCAAGATGTTTGAGTCATCTGATGAGGCTAAATCTGCGGCCTTGGCATTTGCCAAGCGACAACTCGACTTAGCTCAGAATGCGCTTTCTCGGTAAAACGTAAATGTCTGGGCTTCCTGCTCCGCCGTTGGGATGGGAGAAAGCGCAACTGCCACGCCTATACGACCGTGCTCGACAAATCCTGATTGAATGCGAATCGGTTGATGAGTGCCGCCAATGGGCTGCTCGTGCGGAAGCTATCGCGAGTTATTACAAACAGGCTCAGGATGAAACCCTCGTCAATCTCGCTCACCGCATCAAAATGCGCGCATGGCGACGAATTGGCGAACTCGTGGGGCAAGCAGATAAGACCATCGATATTGCCGCTGATCTCCCAGCGGGTGGGCACGCAAAGCTCGGCGGCACGCTACTAGGCGAGGCGCATGGGCTAAACCGTAGAGATCTGACAAATGTCTCGGCGAATGGCTAAGATGCACGGCGGGGAGTTTGAAAATCTTGTTGAGGGCGACACTCCCCCGAAGATGAGTGTCTTTAAAGGGCGTACGGTTAAACGACAGACAAAATCACATGAAAAACTTGCGCCTCATATCAGAGCATTGGTGTTCTTATTTAAGAAGTTCCCGCCAGATACTTTCCCGGCGGCAGCAATCCCCGCCGATGGTCATTGTATACTTGACTGACGAGGCGAGAATGAGCAAGGATCCTAATCGACAGGCCGGCGCTGAGATTGAAATCACCCAAGAAATGGCCGACGCGGGAGCGGCGGTGATCGCCGATACCGCGCTCGACGGCGAGTATGGCCCTGGAGACGAGTTTACGGCGCGTCGGGTTTATATCGCCATGAGGCAGCTAGAATTGGGGCGTATGTCTTCCGCTCTTCCGCACTCTCATCTGGGAAGACGTAGAGATAATGAAGATGCTGGGCGATCTTGACGCAATCATCCGTTCGCTCAAAAGCTCGGGTGTGCGCATGGCCTATCTCCTTGATCGGAAACTTAAGCCATGCCGCGCCGTCAGTCAAGTATATAATCGCCCCGCCGATACGAAGGTAGTCCGGGATCATCTATCGACGCTGCTGGGTCGTATTTACCGAGAATCGTGATTAAGGGGCTGTGGGTCGTTTCCTCCTGCGCCCGAGCTGGTCGTCCTTGGGCCATATTGGCTCCCACACATCGCCGACCTTCGGAGCCCGGGCGGCAAGAAACCCGCGCCTGATGCGCTCGGTCGCGGGCTTAGTCTCTCGCGTCTTGATGCCCCATGCATCAAGTGCTCCGCGCACCTCGTCGAGTGAGCGGCACACTACGACGCGCGCTCCGGCAGCCTCTAGCAGCGGGATGGTGCGCCGCTGCGCCTCGGACAGCACGCCTCGGGGCGCTTTCAATTCGATGAACCAGGCGCGCCCTTCGGCAACGATCAGCAGATCCGGCGTGCCGGCCTTATATCCGGTCCCCTTGAGGATGCGGCCCCGCATCTCGCCGCCGCCGCCGGCCGGGATGGACGAGAACCACGCCGGAGGTTCAAGCGCCCACCCGAGATAGGTGGCGACCTGCTGCTGTAGCTTCTGCTCGACCCCTCTCATCGCATCTTCAGCTTGAAGAATGAGACCGCGCGTTGCATCGCTTCGGCGAGCGGCATGCGGGTGCGCGCCTTGAACTCATCGGTGCGGCTCGACGGTTGCGGCTCAATCTCCCATTCGTCGTAGATGTTGAGGCAGGCACCAGCGTCGTAGATAACCCAGGCGTTCTCGTCACGTTGGACGATCTGCACGCGATCAACTGGCACGCTATAGGCGCAGGGCTCAATGCCGTATTGTTGAAACGTGGTCATCGCCCATGGTATCCCGGGATGACGTTGCTCGCCGGGTCGAAGCAATCTGGATGTATTTGGCAAACGCTAAAGGTGCCCTTCGGTATGCCCAGTAGCCAGCCTTCCCAAATAGCGTGCCTAGCAATTTCGCAGCTTTCGTGGGTCTTAGCGCACATTCGCTCGCTGGGCGTGTAGAGTGCCCAATCGGTCGGCTCGGCCCATACGGCGCTGCCGGCGAGGACGAACGCCAGCGCGAGACAGGGGGCGAGGAACTTGTTGCCGCGCTGGATTGCCTTCTTGCTTGGCGTCGTCGGGCGCCACTTCGCGGGCGGGCGCGGCTTGCGCGGAGGCGTGGGTGTTTTCATCAGTAGACGCTCCCAAGCTGCCCCGGTTCATTGCTATCCGTGCAAGGATACCGATGATCGGTGGCATGAGGGCATCGCTTATTCCCGCAGGTAGGGCAGACGGTCATGGTCCGCCAGGGCGGGGGAAGTGGCCCGAACGCCGCTCGACCCTCTACACAGAGCCGACAGCCGCAAGGTTTGCTCCAATCTGTCATCGCCTGGCAGCCTCCCGCATCGTGCGATCCTCGCGGATGAACTCATCAAGCATGGCGGTCAGCTCGCCGAAGTATGGGTTGTGCGGATTGACGGCGCCGGCCTGATGACTGCGCTTGAACCGTCTCCATTTCATCGCGACCGCGCAGATCCGGCTCCCGCGCTTTAACTCGCGGTGCTGATACGTTCGCTTGCACTTTCCTCCCGGGCAAAACCGGCGATATGGACCGTTTGTGGGAAGCGCCAGACCGCAACTTGGCTCTTGGCAGCACCGAGACATCGGCCGAACCCCCGTCAGATAGCGTGGTGGGGCTTATAATAGACTGGCCTAGGCCACCGTCAAGGTTTCTGTCACTTGCGCCTAAAATGGTCAATAGCGCGCGGTTCCAGTGGCTCGCTCGACCATCCTCAGTCAGTAGCGAACGAATGGCCGCCGCTGCATCTTCAATCAGATCCGCGCGCTGCCCGTCCGACAGCAGATCGAAACTCGGCGGCTTGGTCCTGCCGCGATCCCAGATGGCTTGCGCGGCGCGGAGGAGGGCCGGTGTCGTCAAAACTGGATCGCCTTCAACGCGGGGTTTGCCTCCGCCGTGTGGGCCTGCACGTAGCCCATAGCGATTGCCACGGTCTTGTGCCGACTGTGTTCCATCACGTGCTTGATGTCAGCCCCCGCCAGGAACATCGAAGTGATGCAGCCCCGCCGCAGCGAGTGAGCCCCGAGCGAGCGCGGATCGAACCCGGCCTTCGCTCCCCATCGCTGCGTCATGTTGGCGACGGTGCGGGCGTCCATACGATCCTCGCCACGGCAGCGGAACACAGGGCCGGTCTTGATACCCTCAGCCTCGATCCACCGCTCTAGCGCGGCCACAGGGCACAGCACGGAGCCGCTGCGGAGGATGCAGACCAGCGTGCCCTTCCCGGCTTTGTCCGTCTTGCTGCGGCGCACGTTGAGCATCAGGGATGCGTCGGTGAACTCTAGGTCGGCGATGTCGAGTGCGACGATCTCCGACCGACGTAGCGCGCTGGCGAAGCCGATCAGAAGTACGGCCCGGTCGAGAAGCCGTTCCTCGGGGACGCCGGCCATGATCTTCTTGATGTCGTCGAGCACGAGCGCCGCCTTGGGCTTGTTGGCGGTGCCCTTGCGCCTGCGGATCTCCGACCAGGCGTCCTTGATGACGGTGCCCTTGACCTTGACCTCGCGGCCGTACAGCGAATGAACGGCGACGATGGCGGCAAGACGCCCGCTCAGGGTTGACGTGCTGTGAGTCTCGGCCCGCGCGGTCAGGAAGTCGGCAATGATTTGTGGTGAGGCTGGCAGCGGACCATCCCCCGGCGTCACATTGTCTCGACACCACCGATCGAAGTCCGCCCACGAGACGGCGTAGGCGGCGCGGGTAGCCGGTGCCCAACGTCCTCGGGCGAAGTCTATATCCAAGCGATCCTCCAAAAATGCTGCGGGCCGGACGCTACCCCGGCTTGGCTGTCGATATCATAGACCGTTAGATCCATGCCCACTTGCCTACCCTACATCCTGCAAGGACACCATTGCAGGCGAGGGCCACGACACGTTGCGGTTCATCCTTGGTGTCAGTTCCCGCTCTCCGTTTGCCACCCGTGGTTCGTAGGTGCGTGTCTGCTTTCCACGCCGCCGCAGCGCGCGCATTGTCTCGGATTCCGCCCGCCGCCGCAAGCCTATAATCGCGCTTATCGGTAACTCAGCGTTGACGGTTCATTGCAGCGCAAATCGCTTGAGCAATCCCTTTGTTCGCGCCAGCGTACCGATACCAGCCGCCTTGCGCAGGGTAGGAAATCAGGGTCACGATCCGCCCACGACCATCAACGATATAGACGTGATCCTGTCCGTTGCTGTAACCGGACGGCTCGGTTTTGACGCTCCAGGGGCCGGGATGATCCCCTGCCTCGTATCGCGCTTCGGACGATCGCTTTTCCTCATCTTCTCGACGCTCGGCAAGCTCCTCGTCCATGACACGACGATATTCTGCCGCGATGGCTTGATCTTCAGCCGTTTTCGGCCATGCGGCTCGGGCCAATTCGTCGTCGGAGAATGTCCGGGAGGCGTCTCGTCGTCCGTGTATCTGGCTCATTTGTGGGGGCCTCTCAGATATTCATCATATGATTCGGGCATAACCTCTCCATCCAATCGTTTCCCCGCAAACGCATCCTTCCAAATTGTTCTATAGAAATCCGCAATAAGTGGCTCTAACGCATCATGGAACGCCTTAGTAAGACGCTTGCGCTCTATATCGGCTTCCTCGTAACGCCTGAGGTTCTCTGCATCCGTCGTTGCGAAAGTGGCCGACCGTTTGGTGAATTTTATTCCATATAAGCCACGAACATAGTTACTGGGGCCAGCGCCACTTTTAGGCACATGGACCTGAATCAGAAAATTGCCAAACTCATCGCCGCCTACACTGTAGGTAGCGCCGGGCGTCATGCATGGTTTGGTCATAATTTACCGAGAATGATCTTTATGGGACATCGGCGCGCTTCCGGTTCTGCCAAGCGATAGCGTATTGCTCCATCGCGTCGGCGCACTCACGGGCCTCTTTGACCATGTGTACGTCCGTCTCGGGCTTTTGTCCGGCGTGGATCATAGCCATCCGATCATCGGCCCATTTCCGTACAGCGGCGTGCCCATGTGGGTCTCTACCCAACAGGATGAACATCGGCTCGTCGTCGCCCGCGTTCGCGTAGCAATCGAAGCGGCCAGGGTTGCTCTTGGTTCCCATGGTGTATTTTCCCTTAAGTGTTCTTATCGGCTAGAGTGTCGCGGACTTCGCGAGAGAACATTTCCGCAGGGAGCAATGCCCATTGCCGGCCCGGAGGAAGCGTAACGCGAATCAACTGTGGGCTGAAATCGTGCTCGCGGTCGAGATCAACGTATTCGGTAACATGGATCGGTAGTGGCGGGTTATGGTCATCGCCTGGTAGCACACGTAATTCGGCATCGCCGTACATTAACGGAATCGTCATTCTGCGCATCACCCTTATCCTATCCTATAACGTTACTTATCGGACAACGATTTCAGGGTCTCGGCATATTGCCGCTCGAAATCGTAAGCGTCGATCCAACTGCGGAATTCCTCGACCCATTTTCGTGCCGGCATTTCTTTGATACCTTGGCGAAGCATCTCGTTGTGGAATTGGCTCACGAGATCGCCGAGGGCGTCGTGGGCATGAGCCAAGGGCATTAGCGATGTGTCAGCCATGTGCGGTCCTATAATTTACATTCTCGGCCTAATCGCACCCGCGACCGATTTTGTTGCCGCCAGGTACGATCGAAACAAACTCCTTCCAATGCCTCCAGCCCTGCGGACAATGAAAGCCCCATTCGCGCACAACCGGCCCGGTAATGAAAAGCGTATAGACAGGCCCCTTATCGCCAGGGAGCAGCACGCGATGCGCGCTCGTAGGCCAACGCCATGTCCAGCATCCCGGAGGCCGCCACCGAATGCGCCGAGCTTCATAATCGGTATAGCCTCCCGGCCCGAGTATCCACCCTAGAGAACACCACGGATGGTCGTGCAGCGCGCGATCCTCATCGCTCCGATTGAAGCGGTGGAGGTAGATGTTGAACAGTTTGTTACGTGGGATAAGCCACCAACGCTCAAGCTGCCGATCGCCGATCACGAAATCGGGCATACGCCGAGAGGCATACCGTCTTGCCCAATAAAGCACTCGCTCGCGGATCATGGCATTGTCCTATAAAAGCCGTTATGGGACTTGCGGAGGGTCTGCAATCCGACTGGACCATTCAATCAAGCGCTCAGCAATACGCCGGGCGGTAGCGGGGTCTTTGATATGAAACGCATGCGCGTTCCCGCACTCTTCGTCATCGAAATTTGCAATCTCAATGCGTAGGCCATTGCTCAAGGAGTTCGAAATGTAGATTTCTTCATCCTGATATCCCGGCTCCCCGCGAAACGATAGCATTTCGATCCCGGGCCTACGCTCATCTCCTAGACAGACTTCCATTTTCTCTTAACCCTTCTTCTCGGTAAGCATGGCGTCGATCGCGTCCTGCCAGCGAGTTCGGAATGCCAGCCGATCAGCGGCAACCGCCGCTGCCATCAGGTAGCGAGGCGCGGCGCTATTCTCAGGGAATGGTATGACTGCCGCCAAGATTGCCTCGGTCGGCTCGCGGATTACGAGCAAAATGGCGCGGGCCAAGGTCTCGTCGTCGGTACCTCTCAGGCTGCAAATCCGTGATCTGATCCGCTCGACCATCTCGCTCATTACCGAGAATCCATATTCTCGGAACGGATCAGCTCGGCATCAATCCGACCCCACATGCTCCCCGACGCGCTGCCAATACCGTTCTCGATATTACTGATCGTCGAGCAGGAGCACCCGACGCGACGCGCTAGTTCTGTCTGGGTAAGCCGCGCCTTGACTCGCCTGTCGCGTAACTCCAGCGCAGCAGCATCATGGATGCGAACTCGACTGCCCCAAGGCGGAGCGATTCCCGCAACGATTGCTTCCACATCAGCGCGCAATGCTGGGCCAACCCAACACCAGGGTTCCGGCTTCGCGGCCCAGTCTATCCCTGTCTTCATCCCATCCTCCTGCGGCGGCTGGCGTCTCCCCCACGGCGACGCCAGCCGCCTAACTGCCCGGGAGCGCAAGCGGGGCAACTATTAGTGCTTCGCGTCCACGTGGCGCTCGTCCCAATCGAACAACTCGAACTGGACGATGCGACCGATGCGCTCCAGCGCTTCAAGCTGGTCGCGGGCGTCGCTCTGCTGATCCTTGAGCCGGATGCGAGCGATCTTCTTCATCGCCTTGATGTCGTGCGGGCCGAACTCCGCCGCCGTGGCTTCGGCGCAGACCTCTTTGAGATCGTCGGAGGCTACCTGCTGATGGCGCAGGCACTCCTCCATACGATCGACGAAGCTCTTGGTGAGCGTCGAGCGATCGAGGTCGAGCATGGAATCGAATTCGCCGGTCGGCTTGCCGTCTTCGTGTTCAAGCATCTTCGTCCTCCTGTTAAGCCTTCCCTTGCGCCTGCTGGCTGTCAAAGCACCTAGCCGTATCGAACGGCAATACCCGTTGGCCACCGGGCCGCATTCCACGCTCGTAGCCCAGCCAGCAGGCGGAAAGGAAGGACGTTTACTGAGATTAGGCATTATCAGAACGCGGTGGCAACCGTGACGCCTTCTGACTTCGTTGCCCACGCAATCGTTAGGCCGGCTTGGAACAACGCAATCGCATCGTCGGGCGTCAGATATGTCGTCTTCAAGACGCCCTTGTGATCCGGCGTGTCTTCTAAGTCCTCGATCGCGATAAGGTTGCCCTTGCGGCGGATGGCGATCGACTGGCTCACGGCATCCCCTCCGCGCAATAGCCGGCCGCGCACCCACAACCCGAGCGGATGAGGGGGCGATCAATCCGCCGCGCCCCGCCATCGTTTGTCACAACTTCATGCCCCGAAAAATCGGCGATGACCTCGCCGGTGATCTGCGGCCACGGTGGCTCCCATTCGGGGAACGGGCGCTTCGTGCCGTGCGAGTGCCCAGCCTCCTTCGCTCGTTGGTGCCCGAGAGCCGCACCGCAGGAGAGGTCGCATGTCTCGCGCCGCAGGAAATTGCGCCGCAATTCGGATGGACGCTGCACGAGGGGCTTGCCGCAGGCCGCGTAGGCGCATGAGCGGGTCATGCTGCGATCTTCCTCGACTTCAATGTGTATTTCTGGAGCCAATGCGGGATACCGCGCGGCCAGAGTCTCGTTATCACGTCATGACGGTCGTGACGCTGAAGATAGGTGTAGACTCCACGGGTCAGCAGAAACGATGATTGTCTGCTGTATCCAGCCGCTCTTGCGAGCGGATACCAGGCCGAACCAGCCAGTACTTTTGCGATGGTGTCTTCGATCAGTGCATCGGTCAGCCTATAGCCCTTGCAATGGCTGCACGCGCCACACAATTTCCCGGCTTGTGCGAAATGTCCAGGCGTGAGCATTCGGCTCGTGCCGCATTCGCCAGCGCATCGCCATAGAATGCGTGCTACGCGGGGGCGACCTACATAGCGAACGGCAGTCCGCCTCGGCAATTTTTCGCCAGTTTCGCGCTCATATCGGACGATGATTTGGCGGACCCGTTCTCGCGTGATGTGGAATTGCTCGCCAACGATGGTGAGGTTCGGCTTCTCCTTATACGCGTCGATGATCTCGGCATTGCGCTCACCGCGGCGGCGGTTATCTATCTGAAGCGAATGGCTGGCGTATTTGCTGTTGCGGCTCCGGGGCAGATTCTCGCCGGTCGCGATCTCATGCCGCCTGACGATTCTGTATGCCGAACTCCACGGAATACCACAATCCCCAAGCGGCGTGCCGGCGCGGACCATTTCGATAATAACCCCGTTCTCGGGACGCGCGTCCATGATCCGTGCTCGCACCTTCCGGCTCAGCTCACGTAGCAATTCGAGCGGCAGATCGTCGATATTGATGTCGGGATTCATTGGGCCGCCTCCGGCCGGAACGGCTCAATGATCGGCTCGAAGAAGTCCTCGGGTGCGATCGGTACAGCCCCGCGCGCACCGGCAAGAATGACGGGATGCTGCCACTTGACCGGGATGCCAGCGTTCTGCCAGCTTCGCACAGTCGATGCGGGAACTGTGTCGCCGCCTATAGTAAGACAGCGTGCAAGGCTTGCGGGGCCGCCGAATTTCTGGATTATGCGCCTCGCGGCGATAGCTGGTGCGTCTTTCATGGCGGAACCCTAGCACGCGAAAAAATCGCTAACAAGCGAAAAAATCGCTTGCCACAGCGAAAATCTCGCCGCACTATTCACCCGTCGCCGCGCCCTGCCTGATCCCCTCGGGCGGTCGCCGGGTTCCCTCAGACCCGAGCCTGGCGCAGCGGCACGGAGATAGAGAATGGACATCATCGACCAGATCAAAGAGACGGCAGCCACAGCGAACGCTTGTTTCGAGGCTGGCGTGAAGGCGGCGGACACGACAATGGCCGACCGTCTCATCGCCGCCGGGTCACGCGCCGCCGAGAGCGAGCGGAAGCTGCGCACGCTGATCGTCGTCGTTGAGGAAACGTTATCACAAATGCCGGACGAATTATCGGGAGCTGTAGCTTCACGATTGATCGACGGTCTTATCGAGGCCCGGCGATGATCGACAAGGCCACCTTCGACGAGATCCTGCGCCGGGCAAACGCGGCGGTCGATAAGCGTTACGACGAGCGCGAGATATACCGAACGCTGATGCCCGACTTCCCCGGGTTCACGTGGGTCCAGATCAAGCGCGGGCTGACGGTGCCGGCGTGCGGGGAGGGGAAGACGCGATGATCCGTGTTATCCAACTCTCTCTCGCCGGACTGCTTATCGCATTAGTTGCCATAGATATGTGGCTGGCTTTTCAACCATCGGCACGACAAAGCGATCTGAAGACGAAGTTTCAGATCGTATTTACGGATCAATCGGAAGAAAAATGCTCTGTAAAAGACGACAGGTTGTTTCATTTTTGTGCGGTTGGTGGTCTATCCAAAATTGTTGCCTCCAAGGAAGAAGGAGGCGAGTGGGTGGTCGATCGCAGCAATCTCGACGAACAGATCAGTAAATTGGTCCGTTGGGGGTTGTTAGGGTCTGTTTGCGTATTTACGGAACTGCGTGATCCCGCAAATGATCCCGACATGCTGATCGCTGCCTGCGGGCCTTTGCTGCGCGTCGATCATAAACGCTCGGAGGAGTTATGACATTCGTCCGCTATCCGACGCCGGCCTCATGGCCCGATGACCTCGAAGACCGCGAGGCCAGCTTCGACGACGATCTCGACGCCAGATGGGAGCACATCGACCGGCTCGCTACGTCCAGCGGGCTCATCGTGACCGAAGACCAGGCGCTGACCGGCGGCTCCCGAGTGCTCGCGTTCTTCGTGCTCGCCGCCGCCATCGCGACGATCTGTGCGCTGGGCGTGCTGGCCCACGTCCTTTTTGTCCGTTAAGGAGCATTCTGAGAAATGACCCCAGAAGGGTTTTACCGAGTGACATGGGAAGGTATGCCGGGCGTTGGTTGCTGCCGGCATTACACATCGGCTGTGCGGGAGGAGACCTACGAAGATTGGAATATCCTATTCGCGCGCAACGTGCCCGGCGAACGGATGCACATCGCGACCACCCATACCAATTCGACGGATCGCAATTTTCAAGGGCTAGATGTAGGCAAACGAATACCGGGGCTTCCCCGCCGCTTCGACGCTTATAAAAGGAGTTAACAGACAATGCGCGCCATCCGAGACAGACTTCGGGTGAATGGTTCTCAGGGGGCGTCCGCTAGAGGACAATCCACGAACGCTGAGAACGAATTGATCGCTGGCCGTTCCCAGCGTGAGGCGCTGCTTTTTACCTATAAGATCAATTAAGGGAAATCAAATGATAAAACGGATGCGTCGGTCAGAGGCAATCGAGATTGTTGCCGTAATAGTTTATTGGGTGGGTGTTGTTCTCGTTATAGGTGGAGCGTTTGCAGACCATGTGGCTTTGGTGATTGCTGGAGGGATAGCGATGCTGAATGCCTATTTTGAGGGATCTCTAGTAGAGCGCGATCTAGGTCCGACTTTTACCCATAAAGTCGATTAAGGGAACGTCATGGGCATTTCCATTATGTGTCGCGTCATTGCGCCGAAGAAGGACAAGAGCCTGCCGGGGCTCAGTTCGGATTGGACGACGTATGAGGAGACGTTCGGACGCTCGGGCGTTGGGCGCGACCAAATTCCCGTGTTGCGTGCGATGCACCGGGCATCTGTTGGCGGATTTACCGAACGGAAAACGCTATGGAACGCGCTGGCCGATGAACTGGAACGACTGCCGTGTGGGGCTGAACTCCATGTTTATGCGGAATGGTAATTCCTAGAATGTCTCTTATCGGACAATGGAGCGAAAATGGCTGACAACGAAAGCCCAGAGCCGGTGTATCAGGGCACGGTGACGTGTTCGATGGGTCAATATGGCCTGGGCATCGACCTGAAATGGGATCGCAAAAAACCGTTGGTCCGAGACGTGCAGCGCATGAGTTCCATGCTGCGCCGGCTCGCTGACGACTTCGACGCCGAGATCGCACGGCACCATCGATGATCAGGCTTCGCGGCAATGACGCTGCGGAGCGCCCCGAACCGGCGCGGTTCATTCAATGGAGAAACACGAATGGGCTTGGCGGCCCCGCGCTGGCGACGGGCGTTTCTTATAGGAGGACGGGATGGTGACAGGTGAGCGAGCCGAGGACGCGGCGGCCGAGATCATGAAGATGGTCGGTCGCAGTGGCTACCTCATCACGCAGGCAGTCGCCGAGATCATCCAGAAGGCGATCGACGACGATTTTGACGACCGGATGCAGGACGCCGAAGGCTCGTAATCTCATAAGCGGTATTATAGGACAATCATGGACGCCACGCAGCTCGCCGCTGAAATTCACCGGATCATCAATCATCCGCGCGGGGTAATTGGGCGCATGTCCGATCTGGAATACGAGAAGGGCTATGGCATCATTCCCTATGGTGCGACCGGCGCGACCGAGCCAATTCCCTTCTCTAAGGAGGATTGGCACGATGGCGTTATCACGTTCGATGAGGGCCGCAAGGAAATTCGCATTGTCGCGGTTTATGCCCGGCAGCAACAGCGCGGAGCACTCACGCGTCTCATCGAGGTCATTCGCCAAGCTGGCTACCGACCCGTCGTCATCGAACCCATCGGCCACATCATGCCGGCGATCATCCGGCATTGGGGATGGCACTGCACCGTTGTCAAGCATGACAACGAGGCCGTTCACGAATGGCGACCAGTCTCATAAATGCGGTTATAGGAAAGCACCATGATCGAGACAGAACACCGATTCTCCAGTCCTTTTGTGAAACTCGCGAAATTTGTTCGTGAGAGCAACGCGATTGAAGGGATTTACCGTGATCCCACAGATGCCGAGATTGAGGCTACCGAACGGTTCTTGGTGCTCCCTGAGATAATGATCTCCTCACTTGAGGCACTTGTCGGCGTATATCAGTCCGATGCGGTTTTGCGAAATCGCAGCGATCTGAATGTCCGAGTCGGAAGCCATGTCGCGCCGCGTGGTGGAACCAAGTTAATCGGCGATCTAAACAAACTGCTCCGGGACATCAATGGTTTTGATATTTCGCCGTGGCACGCGCATGTCGAGTACGAGACGCTGCACCCGTTCACCGATGGCAACGGTCGATCCGGTCGTGCGCTGTGGCTGTGGATGATCGAGAAGATGGGCGGCACGCCGCTTGGGTTCCTCCATGCGTTCTACTACCAAACCCTCGAAAATAGCCGATAACCGGGTTTGTCGGTAAATGGACCCGCAATTCATCGGTACGATGCTATCCGCCGCACCCGGGCCGTGGGCCAACGATGCCATTGAGCGCGTACAGGCCCATGCGATCTTCGGCACACCACTCGACACGCGGACGTGGTTTACCGAGCCGCACGGCTTCTGGTGGGGGGTCTACGAATTGCTGTTCCCACACGCGAACGCAATGCATGTTTGGCTCTACGCCGAAACGTGGCGCTGATAACGGTTATTATAGGACAATTTACCAGATGGCTTCGGTTCTCCGCCAAAAATTCATCACCCGCGAGGAAGTGCGTTCCCGCCGCTCAGCGATCTTCGTGTTTGGTGACAACATGGAGCGCAAAGGCTTCGGTGGCCAAGCCAAAGCCATGAGAGGGGAGCCAAATACGGTCGGCATCCCTACGAAGTGGGCACCTCATACGCGCCCGAGCGCGTATTTCTCGGATGACTGCCTAGTCGATCGCTCGGTAAGGGAGGCAATTGACGGAGCGTTTTCTAAGCTACGCCTTCTCCTGCGCGATGGCATGGACATCGTGATCCCATCAGATGGTGTCGGCACAGGGTTGGCCGACCTGCCCCGGCGGGCACCTAAACTTCACGCCTATATCGAGGCGCAAATAACCCAACTAGGCAAGTCTTATAATCAACATTCTCGGTAAGGGGATGCCAAATGAGTTGGCAAGAGGATTACGAACGCCCCGAATTTTTCCAAACGCGCTTTGGCAAAGCACGCAAGTCTTACGTCTGTGCGACCTGTCGTGGCATCATCGCTCAAGGGGAGCAATACAAGCGCGTCACGATGAAAATGCCGGGCGAGAAAGTTCAGACTTATCGTGAGCACGTTAGGCAATGCGACTTTGAGCGCGACGAGGCGATCTCATAACAGGCTTTATAGGATCACACGACTATGAACGCTCTGGACTTGCTCCACAAAATTCGCACCTGCGATCGACGAGGCAATTTTACGCACTCCGATACGGAAGTCCTCAACGACTTGATCGAGTTAATCCAGGGTGCGGAAGCGGGGGCGAGGCAGATAGCAATCGAGCAGGCGTTGCGTGGTGCTCGTGAAAGCCGTCGATGCCCTTGGGCACATGCCGGCCCCGAGCAGCGAGAAGGGTGGCGCGGCGCATTCGACGAAATCTACGCTAAGATCGAGCGGCTTTAATTTACCGATAACATGATTTCTCAGACAGGAGCGGGAATGGAAAGCCTAGACCTGATCGAACTGAAGACCCGGGCGCATTCCTCCCGCGTGGCAATTCACATGGCGATGGCGATGCCGACGGGGCTCTCGGGTGGGAAGACCATCCGCCGCCTGCCGCCGCTCTGGCGCTGGTGGATGTCGGGCGCGGTCCTGGCTGTAGCGACATCGGGTGTAGCCGGAGTATGCGCGTGGATTCTGAGGAGGGTTCTATGACCAATCGAGCGGAGCTGATCGAGGAGGCCCGGCAACATCGAGCGGCAGTCAAGGCACAGCCGGAGCGCCGAATGGGCGATGGGAGGACGGAGGCTTGGCTCGACGCACTTCTCGCCGAGGTCGCCGAGCGAAGGCGGGAGCCCGAGGCTGCCGATGTTCTACAGGACCAGGTAAACACCCTCGTTGAGGAGAAATACGAGGCGCTGGCGGAGAGCGAACGGCTGCGCGCGGAGTTGAATAACTGGGTTGACGATAAATTCAAAACCCCATGTCGCCTAGACCCTAACGACAGATGTGCAACAATCCTGGCTTGTCACACAACCTGCGTGAAGTACGCGGGACATGAAGACCTGTCGCCACTGCGCGGGCCTCCCGGGCGCGATGGTCGCGCGGAAGTGATCGAGGAAGCGGCAACGTTTGCGCTTGAACAGCGATGTGAGCGCGGCACCCCTTGGGATATGGCATGCGTATCCATCGCGCGATGTATCCGCGCCCTCCTCCCTTCCATCGAGACCGAACCAGAACTCGGCATGCCCGACGAGCCGGTGTCGGAGGAAGCGAGGCTCGTCCCTGGCGCGATGCAGCAGTGGTTCGACGATGAGCGGGCGGGAAGGGTACGGCGGGGAGGAGAGATCGTGGGATGATGACCGTCCTCGACCTCTGGCCGCTCCTCTGGTTCCCGGCGGTCTATCTCGCCTGGTACGGCTTCGTCGGAGCCGTCCGGTGGGGAGCATGATGAGTCCACCCTAACAGCAAAACGCCGCCTCCGATGGAAGCGGCGCTTCTGTTGGTGCTGACGGCCCGGAATCGAACCGGCGACCTGTCGCTTACAAGGCAACTGCTCTAGCCAACTGAGCTACGCCAGCGTGATCCTTACGGCGTCGGGGCAACCGGCGTATCGCGGGCCACCATCGCCTTGAGTGCGTCGATGTCAGCACGGACTTCGGCAGCAGCGGCATCGATCGCTGGCTGATTGCCTCCATTCTGAGCGGCGATCAGCAGAGCAAAATTTTCGTCCATGCGGATAGCGACTTCACCGAGCTCGGTCTTGAGATCGGCGAGTGCAGACGTGAGGCCGGAAAGGTCGGACATGATTTTCTCCAAGAGTTTACGTTGTTCGATCTGCTCCTTGTGTATAGCGCGCGCCCAAGGTGGAGCGAGGGTCCAGGGCGACCATTTGGGCAAGCGTCTCATAGGCTGTAAACGGGTACAAGGGTCAGCGGTTCATGCCCCGCAGTCGCGCGACAATCCCGTTCAGCCATGCGAGGCTTGACGGATCGAGCGCAAGCCGCGCAACGGCCGTCTCCGTCGCGCAACCGCCGATGATCCATGCGCCAGCCGGCCCTGCCATCGGCGCCAGCGTCATTGCGAGGCTGCACGCCCCGGCGATTTGATCCTGGTAACGCTGGAGAGCGGCCGTCTGCTGCGGCGTACACGCGACGAGGGCGAGCGGAATGGCGACGGCGGCGGCGCGAAGATGGTTCATGTACGCGGACTCCCATCTGGGTTGCGAGTGAGCGCGATGTTTGCCCACATCGCACACTCTCGAAGCTGTCGCAGCAGATAGGTTTTGTCGGGACCGTCCGGCAGCACGGCGTCGAGAGAACTTGCGAAAGCGGCAAACTCTCCACGAACCGTCGCCATCAACGCCATCTGCGCGTCGGTCGGCTTCAGGTACTCGAAGGTCGAAGAATGTAGGGTCATGGTTTCTGTTTCCCAAATCCAAGCACGATTACGACAAGAACGATCACCAGCACGACACCCCAGGCCAGATAATCCCCGAGCCTCATGGCTCACAACTCCCTACGCCGTAGCACGACGGGATCAGCGCCCAGATCGTCAGCACCACAACCGCCACGAGCATCCACATGACAACCGCGCGTCCGAGCGGACTGAAGCGGCGCAGCGGCCATCTCAAAGTCGCCCTGTCAATAAGCTCATCGTATCGGCGCCCCGAAGATACCCCAGCCTAAAAGGCCGATCAGAATATAGACCAGAAGCGATGGTCCCCTATCTGCGTTAAACGGCCACCACCAATATCCTGTGAGCAGGATCGACAGGACATAGATGATCCAGAACCAGATGCCCGCTGTCATTTCAGTTCTCCTCAAAGCCCGTTAGCATGTCCCTGCCCGGCATCGGCCATCCAGACATATCCGATGATCGCCCCGAAAATTAAACCGCCTCCGATGAGCCACCACATCGTGATTCTCCTTACGCCCCAGCAACGGCAACAACCGCCCCAGGCGCCGGCCCCGCGGCTTGAATATCGGCTGCCAGCTTGACCCCTTCCGTCGTCCGCATTGTCTCGACCTTCGCGACTTCGGGCATCGCGGCGACGGTAGCGACGACATTGACCTGTTTGTGGGCAATCAGACCCCAGATGCCGGCCCCCGCCGATCCGAGTGAGCCGACAATGGCCAGCAAGATTGCCGTCACCGCTCCGATGACTTCTTGATTCGACAGGATCGCCGCCGCTTGGTCCTGAGTGATCCACCCTTTGCCGATAGCCCACCCAGCCAGCATCCCGCCACCTGTGGCGATAAGAGTGCGGAAGGCGCTCTTTACCTGCTCCTGCGACGGGTTCATGTTGCTCATCCTTTCAGAAATGGCGCAGCGAGAGCGCCCACAATCAGCGCAAGAGGAAACCACCCGTCGCGGATTGAGAGTCCCAACAGCACGAGATATTCATCACGTATCCGTCCGTCATCCCAGTAATAATACCGGCGGATCATTTCTTCCCGGCCATATCAATTCCGATCTGCCGCAGCGTGTTCTTCCCGATTGTGCCATCCAGTGCGAGACCACGTTTCTCCTGGTAAGCGTACACCCCATCGTGGAAGCGGGCGTAGCTAAGGATTTCGTCGATCACGTTGCGCGGCGGCGCTGGTGTAGGAGATGGCAAGCTACCACCAAGCCATGAACCAAAGTCTCTCCCGACAGGTGCCGTGTTCCGGTCCACATTGAAACCAAATCCCCAAGGGTCAGCCGCGCCACCTTGTTCGATCTCGGTCAGGTGCGCGTTGGCATAGGCTCGTGAACCTTGCCACCCCATCGCCCCGGAAAGCCAATCGTAGGACACGAGCCCAGCAGAATCGAGTTCCGAGCAAACGAGTCCACTGCCGTAGACACCGATCTTATAATGACCAGCGAGGGCGGCGTTGATGGCGTCGAAATAGGGGATTACATTCTGCGATATTTCGGAGGAACGGGCATCAAAATCAACCGCAAAGTAGATGCAGGTGTTCGATGGCTGACCGCATTCCTTGGCCTGTGCCAGCGCGGCAGTAGCTTCGCGTGTACCATTATCGCGAAAGAACGAGTCCCACTTATCTCCCCGCGCTTCCCACACCGTCACAATGTCGAGCCCAGCGTCCAGGATCGCTTTCGCCTCTGCTGCGGTCAGGTTCTTTTTAGCATTGAATGAATAGTAGCGACCTACCCAGGCAATTCCCGCCGCCTTCGCAATCCTAAGGATGCGTGTTACATCTTGGGCCGCGTCGAACCCGATGAGGGTCTGGCCGTCGCTCATTTCCCCGCCTCCGCCCGAACGCGTATAGAATAAGCCATCACGCGCGTCATCGCCTGACGGATTGCCTCACTCCGGGTCAGCGTGACCTCCTGCCGGGCGCACCATTCATCGAACTCCCGCAGAAGATTGTCCGGGACGCGGACGTTGATGGTGCGCTGCTCCATGTAATACAGCGTACACCTATTTCGTCTTGATGCAAACGAACTCTATGGCGGCGCACTCGGCGGCTCGTCCGACGCATTCTGCGCGGCCAGCCGCTCAGCTGCCAGTTCGCGGAGTCGCCGGGAGATCACCTCCGCGTCATCGGCCGCATAATCGCCGGCACTCTGCCCGGTATGCGTGGCACGAGGCGCCACCTCGGCACTCCACCTCGGCACGCAGTTCGGCTTTTTCTCCTGCAACGCCTTCGGCGTGCCGCAATGAGGGCAGGTATCGCCGAGTGAGAAATCGTGCTCGATGATTCCGGTCATCGTGGAACCTCCACAGGCGCCGCTGATGGCGAGCGTCGCCAGAACAAACCCACCCCACCGATGATGATGCCGAGAATCAATATTCCCCAGTTGATCAGATCCCCTTGCCCGGCTCCTTTGCCACCAGCCTCCCAGCGGAACTGTTCGAGCTTTGCGGTTCTATCGGACAGGTCCAGCTTGACCTCTTTGAGTTGGGTCGCCAGGAGCAGGGTGGATGAGTCCACATTCGATCGGATGACCCGGGCCAACTCAAGATCAAAGACCTGTTTCTGCGCCAGAAGTTCATTGAGGCGCCGGGTTTCAGCCTCTCTCAACTCGTTGACCCGCCGGGTATCAGCTTCGCGCAGATCGTTCAAGCGACCGTCCGCCATCATGCGCATAGCATTCTGGTATTTTTGCTCGGCCTCTCTAAGATCGTCCTGCCGCTTGTCTGCCCTCGCCATGAGATCGTCGATGCGCTTCACGGCGGCCAGGACCAGATCCAGGACGTTCTTGGTCGGGTCGATTGTCGGCCCGCCTTTGGCATCGACCGGGATGCCGGCAGGACTGTCTGCCAATACCGCCGGTGTCGAAGTGGCGAATAGGCCGATCAGAACGATCGGGGCGATGGCGCGCATGGCCTTCTAATCAGCCGCTACGAAGTCGCCGTGCTGTAAGGCGTCGTCGGGGTCGTGCCCGCCTGGTACTTGATGTCACACTTCCAGATCGCCGAAGCAACATCGGTGCATTCAATTGTGTCTCCGATGAACCCGCCAGAAGGCTGCGAGCCGGCGAAGGGCATCTGGATCGAGTGGAACGTCCCAGCGTTACCGACAAAGACCTTGGCCGTGCCCGCGTTCTCCCCTTGCGCCGTGCCGATGATCGTATCGGTGATCGGGTTGGTCAGCACCTTGTCCGCCGCGCTCGTGGTCGCCACACTGATGTATAGCTTGTAGGTATTGCCTGTGCCGGTTGCAGCCGGCAACGTCGCTACCGACCCGCCTGCCTGATTGAGTTGGGTGTAAGTGTCCTTGTTCGCCGCGCCGAGCGTACATGTCGAGCCGCACGCGACCGGCACCTGCGGATAGATCGGAGTCTTACTCAGATCTACGGCCCCCGCCGGGATAGACAGCAGGCAGATGACGGCAAAGGCTGGAAGGAGCTTTTTCATCGCGCGAAGGTTCCTCCTCTCAAAACAGCGAATCTGCCTTGAAATGCACACGCAGGACATCGCCGAGCGCATCACCTGCCGCCATCGTACATTGCAGGCCAAAACCATGATCCGATGTGTTGACCGCCGCCCCGGCTCCAGCATCAGCCGCCCTCGTCGCATTATAGCAGTTCGCGCTCGCCACGGTCGTCGAATAAAAGGTCATCGTCGGAGCGTTCCCTGTGTTCATAAATTTCGGCACTTGGAAGGGAACATAGGTTGTCGTGGTCGCGAGTGTCGCCTGCGCGTATGGCGTCTGGAACGTCACCGCACCCGCCGCCCCCTTGTTCTGGCCGATCGCTGTGCCGAGCGGGATCGAAGTTTCGAGATATCTCTGCGCTCGCGTCAGTTCCATCGCGAACGGCAACGGGTTCTCATCAAGCAATGCCGAGCCGAAATTACAATGCCACGCTTCCAAGTCCATCGTCGCGCCGGTGACAGTGGAAAGTTTTGTCGTCGCTGACACGTCGTAAAAGAGGCCCGCACCCCACGTATTCACGGTCGTCTGGAAGTTCGCCCCCGCGCCGAAGTTGAAATGTATCACTCCACCAATTTGATTTGGCCCAGTGGCCCAGGTCCCCGTGGTATCCCCCGGGATCGTAATAGTTTTGTGCTCCCATCCATTCGCCGCGATGATCGACCATGTAGTGACGTAGCTGCGATTTGCAGAAGCATTGACTAGGGCGAACGGATAGGTGCCGATTGTATTCGACCGCGCCCATCCTCCACAGGATAAGGGTTTCGCGGATGCTGTGCCATAGGCGGCACCGTTCCAATACGTACCCTCGATTACATTCCGTATACCAATCGCCTGTGCTGCTGACAGAGTAACACCGGTGTTTGCGGCGATGTGCAGGTATTGGCGATAACCCGCCGGGGGGCTGGTCGTCGATTGTTTCGTTGTCAGGTTGAGCGTTGGCCCGCCAGGGGTGACGCCGAGCCACTTATCCACCGCCCGGACGCCGCCGCCGATCGTCGTCTCGACCCCGTTGTTCTGCTGGTCGATGTCGAAAAACCCGTTGATGACCATGTTGCCGGCGGGCGCATCGGCGGGATCAACCTGGAGGTTTCCGTTCATCCCCATCGGCAACCAGCCTTTGGTCAGGTTGTCGGCGTGGGTTGAGCAGATGAAGCCGAACGCCTTGCCCGCGACGATCTTGGTCGGCGGGTTCGTGACGACACCAGATTGAGAGTTGACGATCAGCGTGCCGACATTCATGTCGGCGGTGATGGCGACCTTCGTTCCGTTGATGCCGGTGAGCGTATTCAGCAGATTGCTGCAATTCGGCAGCGTGATCGTAAAGGTGTTGAGGTCTCCCGTGCCGGAGGAACTGAGATACACAAAAGCGTTGGTTTGCGGGTAGATCGGCGACTGGATCGTCGCGTTCCCGCCCTCCTTCACGTCGGAGCTGTCCCAATAAAGCAGCAGGTCTTGAGGCGGGTCGGCTGTCCGATTGCGGACGGGCGTCGCAACCGCAGGGACCACCAGGCCATTGCCGCCGCCGCCGATCGTGAAGTTGCCGCCGCTCCCGGCATTCGTGAACGTCGCGCCCGTTGGTGCCGGCCCCTTCAAACAGGTGACGGGCTGCGCCCCGGTTGGGGTGGCACAGGTCGCCCCGAGCGCCACAGGCGCCCCGGCCAGATAAAACTTCGCGATGTTGGCGGCGACAGAAAGATCGAGCGTGTTTGCCAAATCAACGTAGAACTCAGCAAGGTCTACTTGAGCGGCATTGCCGTAGCCGTTTATGACCGCCGCCGAGGCGTCGAAAGGATACCCGGCGACGCCAAAGCTGGCATCCAACGCTACGTTCATCGGAATTGTAAAAGCGCCACCGGCGGAGGTGTTCGGGCCGGTGACGAGGAGTGCGCCGTCAACTGCGATCTGAAGAACTCCGGTCGTGGTGTTCCATGCAAAAATGAAGTTATGCCATTCTCCGTCCTGGTAAGTGGCGGGGACGAGGGTGTCGTTGCAAATGAACTTCGTTTTCACCTGATCGACCGCGAGACACGCGCCCCAATCGCCAATGTCGATAACCCGCGATTTGAACCGGGTGTAGAAGTTTATTCGCGCTGCTGGCGATTGGCTCCGCGCCCAGAGAGATGCGACCCCCACTGCGCTATCAGCCGGGCCGGCCGCAGCATTCACCACCTTGATCGGCGGGAGGATGCTGAACGCCGCCACGCCGCCGCCGGGCGATGCCGGGCTGAGATGGGGAACCGCGAGATTAGTCCGCGCGTCAGGTAAAGTGGCGTTTGATGCATCCGTTTTCATCACCGTAAGGCCACCGCTCACCGTGACCGGCAACGGATCGGCGGCAGTTACAGGGATCGGATTGGTCGCCCCCCACCACAACCACTGTTCCTGCGCCGCGTTGGCGATGCCGACAACAGGTAGCAATACCGCGAAAACGATGGAGAGGACTCTTTTCATTGACATGCCACCGGCAAAGGGTTGGCCGCCGAAACGGGGATTGGGTTGGTGGCTCCCCACCATATCCATGACGATTGGGCTGCCTGTACTCGCATCCCGCCGATGAAAAGCAGGATGGCGAGACACCCAAGGGCGATCATGCGGCGCATGTCATCCTCCTGTTTAGTACGGAAGACACTTCACGGCCAACTTGTCGGCCCCGGTGAAGTTCCCCGCTACGCCGGTTGTCCGCACGTAGTTGGTCAGCACTACGGCGGTTGTGCTGGCCACGCCCGTCATGTCGAGGACATTTGATGCTGGGGTCGTGATGTTATGCGCGTCGCACACCCAATTGTGTGGCGCCGCCGGCATCGTCAACGTGATGGTCGAACCGCAAGTAGCCCCGCCAAGGGTGATCTCGAACGCCGCTGAACCGTTGCTTTGCGAGATGGATTGCGCGCTCCCGGTTGTGCATCCACCGCTCGCAATAACAGGTGGCCCAGCGGACACCAGAAGAACGGAATTCAGATAGAACCCGCCAATCGCATTCACCTGCCCCTGTGCCGTCACCGTGCCGTTCTGGCCATCGATCTTCGTCTTCTCTACGCCCGCGCTGCTGTTGTACAAATGGACATTATTTGTTCCGTCGTACCGATAAGCGGTAAACGGCGACGCTGGGACATTGGTGTTTTGCAGCGCAAAATCCATCTTGTTGCCGGTACTGTTCAAATCGCTCAGTTCAATGAAAGCGTAATTGAGCGAAAAACCAGAGACCGTGCATCCGGCGCTGTTCGTGTTGGTCATTCCAAACGCGGCGTGCTCATTCCCGGCGCTATCAAGAAAGTTGATCGCCGAGTTTCCGCATCGGCCTGTGTTGTCCACTGACTTATTCTGAATACTTGTCACATTGTCCTTGTACACCGTCCCATTGAGAGGAGCGAGCAACCCCCCATTAGTCGTGGGAAAGCTCAAATTACCGCTGTTCAGCGCCACATTACCCGTCAAATCTGTCGATAGGACCACCAACGGATTCGATCCATTGGCTCGCTGACTGACCAACTGGAAAAGCCCATTGGTCGTGTTGTCTGGGCCATCAGAGAGCAGCCTAGCAAACCCGCTGGCGTAGTCCAGTGTTGCCGAGTTGGCTACATCTAGAGTATTAGCTCCAGTTGTTTGTAGAGGCTGAGTAAACTTCGCTACAAGTTCGTTTATCGTAGTGATAACTCCCAAGGTGCTTGGAGCAATTCGACCTATAATCTCGACTACCTGATGGCAGCCTGGAGCACTACAATAAGGAATGAGCTTGATCTTTCCCTGCGACCCAATGTAAGGAGGGGCGCCGAATGTGCCTGTGACGGTGAGACCAGAGCCGCCACCAGTAAGCATGGTTGTGGTGAGAGTGCCGACAGCTGGTGTCGCACAAATCCCACCTCGACCTTGATTGAGCGTGATTCCTACTGCGGTTCCGGCGGCCCCAATAGTGTAGACGACCCCTGTTGGTTTGACGCTGCAATTGACTCCGGTCTCGACGGTGAATGTCGAGCCGGCGGCATAGCCAGAACCGCCAGCTACAACCGTCATCCCCCCAAGCCGTAGCGGGCCAGGACCAGAGGATGCAGTGCTGTCGTTGTAGACTTCAATCGTAGCGCTACCGATGTCGTCGGTGTGCGGGCTGATGTCGCCTCCGTTGATGCTCGTCGGGCCGCCGGGCTGTGCCCCAGCCATCCGGGTTCCGATTTGTTGGCCTTGGATGCCCTCAGCAGTCTCTGCACCGAAGCTGTAAAGATCACCGCAGCACAGATCACCATGAGTAAGAAGGATCGGGGCAGTGTTGTCACACAGAGAGCCTGATTGCGTGCAGGGCGCTGTGAGCCAAGGCAGGCTTGTGAACGGATTGCCCAGGATCAGTCGGTTGAAGTCAGTGATGTAGATCGGCTGCGTGACACTGCTGTTACGGGTGAAATTAAGCCCCTGGACGACAACGCCAGGCCCCTGTGTGACGGCGGTATTAGCTGCCGCCCATAAAGCCGGTAGTCCCCCTCCACTACTCGACCCGACCGGGAACAAGGTGCCGTTGACGCTAAATTGGAGAGGGAGAGGTGATGCGCCGCCGAGCGCATCGTAAGATATCAGCCCTCCACCGAGCGAATTGGCTCCGAGGCACAGGCGATGATATCCGCCTGTGGCATTGGTGAGCGCATCGTTGATGCAAAGGGGAAGGCCGGTGTTGGTAATGCCGAGTTCGGTCAGGTATCCTGACCCGAATATCGCCGACCCGGTAGCCGCGCCGCCATCGCTGTATTGCGCGCCATTGCCGGTCGCTCGGAGCGCGTGCCCGGCGGTGAAATTACCCGACCCTTGCGCGAGCGCGACAGCGGGGAAGAGGGCGATCAGGATCGCGAGGAGGGTTTTTCTCAGCACATGGCGTGATCTGCTCCAACCTTTCTTGAAGGGTAGGGATGATTACGCCTTGGCTGCTTCTGCCTTCGCGGCGGCAGCGGCTTCCGCCTTGGTCGGCGGCTCGACCATGCGCTCGAAGAACATGATGCCGGCATCAACCGACACCAACCGCCACCCATCCTGTCCCAGCGCCGCGAGATCCGTGGTCTGCATCGGCTGCGTCAGATATTCCCACTTGTCCATCACTTCCTCCTCATCCAAAGAGCACCAAGAACGAACGCTCCGTATCCGGCCACGGCAACCAATTGCAATTGTGACGGAGACGAGATCACCATCAGCATCAGGGCGAAAACCGATCCGAGCAACGCTAAGTCAATCAGCGAGGCGAGCGCGACGACGGTGCGCTGCGACAAAGCCCGCAGGCTGGTGATTAGCAACCCGGTCAACGCAGATTCCGCACGCCGTGTTTCGCGTGGCACATTCGGGACAGTAACCGGCGGTTCCTCGCCGATCAGAGCCGCATCTTCCTCGCCTACCGCCTGAAGCCGCGTGCCTCTCACTTGCCCTCTCCCTCAACCGCCCTGATCCGCTCGCGCGTCGCCTTGAGCGAGAAGCCGTCGTCCTCCGGCTCGGGTTCCTTAGTATGCTTTTTCAGCCCCAAATACAACGCGCCCACCGCCTTCAGCCCGTCAATCCGTTGATCGAGCGGCTTTTCCCCTGTATTGAGGTCGTCCAACACGCTCTCGGCGAGTTGGATCAGCTTGTCGCCTAGCGCGGCGTTGTTATCAGGCATCGGGCACGCTCATGTGGGTATGGTTCCTCGTCATTTTCGTAATTGCGCGTTGGATGTGGTTAAGCCGCCTAGATGAAAAGCACATTAATGGATACCCATAACAGCGGCAGGGTTAGCAGTCCCGAACGTGTCTGCCGGACGAGCGTGCCGAGCGCCTATGATCTGCTCGGCAACATCTTTCGTTCCTTGCTTCTTATCCCCCGTCAACGCATTTCCTAGAGATACCAACGCTGCACTGGCCCCTGCCGGAGACGGGGTGCTGCCCACAAGGCTCGGCGCCTTGTAGAGCCAGCGTGCGAATGCTGGGCTCATCAATAGTTTCGATGCGCCGTAGGAACCGGCATATGCCGCCAATTCAGGAATAGGAACGCGGCCCGCCGCAAGCGATCCAAACAACTCTCCGACCATCGCAAAGGCGGCCCCCACCTCAGCGGTGTGGGACGTGTTGGCGAGTTTACCAACGTTTTGTAAAGAGGCCGCGACCCGACTTAACTCCTCCAGGCCGGCACGCGGCGTCCCGGGCTTGTCAGGGCCGAACAACATATCCTTTGCCCGAGGCGTTAACTTCCGCCAATTCGTCGCTAACGATCCGACCGAGAAATCTGGCTCCCCAGGCGCGCGCGGCTGTCCAGGTTTCGGATTGCCCAGCCGCCGGATAACAGCCGACCCAATATCGTTCCATTCCGCCGGGGTCGTAACACGCTTGACCGCGCTCAGTAACCCCGAATCCTGGCCGCCACCTGTCGTTGCCGCTCGGTCGAGGGCTTGGAATACCCCCTCCGGCGCGTCCTTGTTCGTGATCGCGTCAAGCCGATCAATGATACCCATGCGGATCTTATAATTGCCCTCCGCCTTGGCAAGCGCCCTGACCGCCGCCGGCCCCCTCGCTGCTGCGGCTGACCGCATATCCTCGGTCAGAGCACCGTAAAGCTGCTTCAGCTCACCACGCGGGATGCTGTCCGGTCCAATCGTCGGCGATTCCAACTTCTCGCCAATCCTAGATCGCATCGCTTTGAGTTCGTCCATCCCAAGTTTCCCGCCCTTCTGGACGGTCTGCGCAGGGGTTACGGTGGTCGGCTGGCCGAATTGATTGAGGACGGGCGATGTTTGCCCCGGAATGCTGACGGTACGCGGCCGCAATTCTTCCTCCATTCGGAGGATAGGCGGCGCGGTGAATATCCCGGTGAGCCCCGGCGCATTCGGAAAGCGCCCCTTCAAGTCGGTGAGAACCCGCAGCGTGTTGGGAATAGGCGCGTCCGGCGCGCCGCGCATGTGACCAAAGAACGTGTTGTAATCAGACTTGGCCTGCGATTTATCTGAGGCAAAGCGGGTCATCGCATTACGCGCGACATTGCCTCCCGCAAACTCATCAACCGCCGTTCCAAGCCCGGCAGCCGCGCGTTCTGTCGCCCCTTGCATCTCTAAGGTATTTCGTTCGATCCCGCGTTGGACCGGCGAAAACGGCAAGATGCGTCCCGCCTGTGCCGCAATCCCGGTCGCCCTTCCCTGTCCAACAACAGGTACACTTGGCGTGATTCCTTGTGCCTCGAAATCCTTCAGTCGAGCGGTCGCGGCGGGATTACCCGGAGGGACAGATGCACGACCAATGTTGCCTGGGCTGAACCCATAAAGCATCGGATCTGCCAAGCGATCCGACCCCATCACCTGCCCTGCTTTCATCCCAGGCTCATAGGGATGAGCAGCACTTATTTCTGCGCTTCGCTCCAAAGCAGGCGGCATTCCGGTCGCAGCGCTTAGATCGATCGCCCCAGCGTTCGGTTCCCGCATCCGCTGGGTATACGTTGCCATTTGGTCGGCAACCGATAGCGGTTTAGCTGGAACGGGAACAGCAGGAGTAACCGTCGTAAACGGTTTCGACGGGTCAAACGGCGGCGGGGTGGCACCCCCCGCTTGAGTAAACGGCTTCGATGGATCGAACGGAGGCGGCGACGGGGCTGCGTCGCTCATGGTGCCGGACCTAGCGGCGCGTGCGTCGTCGCGTCATAGCGCCACCCGTTCTGAATAACCTCACCACTTGTCGCCGGGGCGGGCGGTGTTGCCGCTGCCGCACCCCTCGGCGGTTCCTCCGGTGTCCCCGGAGCACGCGGCGCGATCCGGCCCAGCACCCGCCGCTGCGCCTCTTCGGCCGCATTCGACATGATGTGGCCTTCCTTGATGATCTGCTCGACGCCACCCTCGATCTGCCGCTGCGACAGGGACGTATCGAGGATATTCGCCAACCGCTCTTTGTCGGCATCGTGAATGCCGGTGCCGGTCGGGTTCGACATCTTGCCATAGGCGTTCATCAACGAGTTCAACGCCGCGCCAAATTGGATCACGCGCGGGTCGCCCGTATTCTGCTCAAAAGCACGGATCGCGATGTTGACCTTGGGGTACTCGGTTCGCGGGAACAGGCTCGACGTTCTGACGACCTCGCGCCCCGCCCCTTCCGCTTCGGTCGCATACATCTCGGTCTGCATCGTGACACGACCCGCCGTCCGAGCAGCCGACTCCGCCTCGACCATTCGCAACCGGTTCATCGTGATCGTTCGCGCGGCATCCGGCATACCCCGCATCTTCTCCGCCACCATGTTCTCGACCTTGATGCGCGACGGACCGCTACGCGGCAAAGCGGTGATGACCGCATAGTTGCCCTGAATGTATTGGTCGGCGAGGAGGCTGGCCTGCTCGTCGCTCACGCTGCCAGTACCCGAGCGTGCGGTTGCCATAGCCATTTCAGAACGAGAGGCAAGATCGTTCTTGTGATGCGCCTCAGCCTTTTCCTCTGGCGTGGCGTCAGGATGTTCCTTATCGAAGGCATCGTTCCGCCGCTGGGTATCCGCCTTCACCTCTGCATCCATCCGCTTCGCTGGAGTCTCCGCGACAGCCTTCGGCATCCCCTGGATCGGGAACTTCTCGTTCGCCTCCCCCTGAATCTTCAATTCCACATCATTCGGGATAGGCTGCCCCACCTGATCCGGGTGCTCCGAATAGTACTTCTGCCGCTCGTTGTTCACGAACAGCGTGTGGTTGTTGATCGCCATTGACCCCACGATGTTCCGCAACTGGTTCTGCGTCCGATCAAACGTCAGCATCGTGTTGAGAGTGGTCTGGATATCGCCCCGCTCGCTGGCGGCAAGTTCACGATCCATCCCGTACTCTTTGAGCTTGATCCCGAGCAAAGCCATCTTGTGATCCCATGCGCGGTCGTCATCCTTCAACAGCGACGCCAGATCCTCGCGCTGCATCTTGATAATTTCCATCGCGGAGCGCGTCTGAAGATCCCACGTCTTCATATTCCGCTCGTACTGGTCGTAGTTGTTCTGGTTGATCGCCTGCATCGCCGCACCCGATGCGGCGAGCGCGGCCGTCATGTGCTTGCGCGCGAACAGCCCTCCGACCAGTGACACGATGGTCGCGACGGACCCGAAATTCTCAAGCGCATCCACCGGCTTCATGATCGGCGGGTGCTGCCACTTGTCCTCCCACTCCTTCTCCCGCTCGGCGATCTTGACGTGCATCTCGTCTTCGAGCTTTTGGCGCTTTGCGGACCCCGGCGGTTCGGTCTGCGCCATGCGTTGCAAGTCGAGCTTGTCCCGAGTAATCGTGTCCCGCTCACGCGCACCAGCGGCGTGATACTCCTCCAAGGCAGCCCGAGCATCCGGCGGGAGATCATGCGCCAACAGTGACATCGGGACAGGCCCGTTCGCAGGACGCTCAAATGCCGCCCGGAACGTGCTATAGGCACTCCCCGGATCGGTCTCCTTCATCAGATGTTCGCGCGCCTTGGCGGCTATCGGATCAGCGCCCGCCATCTCCTTGATCGAGAACCTCGTCTGCGCTCGCGCCATCTCGACAGGATCGCTGAGATTAGCCCCTTGCGCGCGCTCTTGCTCTAGGTGAAGGGCTAGTTTTTTCGCACGGTCAGCGTGGTGCTGATACCCACCGAACGACGTGGGCTTTCCGTCCTTGTAATCTCCTAGATTATAGGGATTGAACCCACTTTCCTGTTCGACATTCCGCGCGATGCCATCAACCGCCGCCGAGGGATATCCCGCTTTCGTCCACTCCTCCTTGATGGCGTCCCGCACAGCATCCCGATTGAGGCCGGGCAACGCCGGCTGCCCTCCCGACGATACCTGCCGGATCGGCTGCAACCCCACATTCGGGTCCGGGATCATCTCATCGGGCGGTTTCGCCGGAGCGGGCGCAGCCGGTGGCTTTGCCGGGGTGCTGGGCGACGGTGTGATCCCCATCGTATCGGACGGACTCGGCGGCGGCGGGATGTACCCGCCCTTCGGTGGCGGCTCAATGTAGTCGTAAGGACTGCGGGGAGCGGGAGCGTCAGACATCGACTATACCTTTGCCGACCCGCTGCGCAGGCCCGCGAGACCACCAGCGAACGAGCCAAGTGCAGCAGTAAATGCAGAGTCCTGCTGGGCTTGTGCGTTCAGCAACGTAGTGAACTCATTCGACGAGAGATTCGCCCACTGAATCCCCTGCTTAGCGAGCATATCAGCAAATTGCGCGATCTCGGCGGACTTCTGCGCCTTTAGCGCATTGAGTTTGTCCGCCATCATCGTGCTGTTCCCGAGCCCTTGCTTGGCGAACGAATCGATAACCCCCGCCTTTGCCGCATCAAATTGCTGGTCAACGATACCCTGCAACCCCGGCGGCAACGTACCCGAAGTCTGATACGCCGTCAGCGTGCGCGCCTGCGTCCCCGCCTCGCCCGCCTGTTGCTCAACCGCCTTCTCAGCAGGGGTCTTCTCATTGCCGAGCAGCATGTTCGCCCCGAGTAGCCCGCCCGCAAGCAAGACGCCGGGATTCTTCTCGACGAGGCCCATGATCTTCGATCCAGCATCGCCACCCGTGGCCCCGGTCGCCGCCGCATCGCCAGCAATCGCCCCCGGATTACTCGTCAGACCAGACACCGGCGCAGCAGCAGAGCCGGGGAAATTGAACCCGGCCGACGTAGCGCCCATCGGATCACCGTAAAACGTGCCAGCGCTTGTAAGATCACCTGCCACCGGACTTGCTCCTCCTACGGGGGCCGTCGCGCCGGCTCCTACCGCCGATGTTCCACCCACCGTTCCTGTTGCCGGAGCCGAGGCAACGGTCGTCCCCGGCGTAGCGGCCCCTCCACCGCCGATCAATCCTGAAGCCAGCCCCGCGCCGCCCCCGAACAATGCACCTTTTAGCGGGTCTCCGCCCGTAACTTCTGCGCCTACGAACCCGCCAGCCGCACCGAGCCCCACACCCGCCGCCGTTGTGCCAACACCAAGCGCCGCACCAACCGGAGCCGCCGCACCAATTGCGCCGCCGGTTATCGCACCAGTCAGCGCACCCTTGCCCGGGTCTCCGCCAGTCAGCGCCGAGACCCCCGCCCCGAGGCCCGCACCCTCTAGCGCCCCCGCACCGATCCCACCCGCAATCCCTGCTGTGGTCGCCCCGACACCTGCCGCCTCTAGGCCGCCTGCCAACAGGGCGGGCAATCCGACTTCAAGGATGCCGAAGTGGCACAAGCTCGGAGGCTCATACTCCGTCCCGAATAGGGCGGCTGTTGTTCTCATGTCAGTTCGCATGTGCGAAGCGAATGCCGTCTTCGGCAAACGTCAGGATTCCGGCGTCAAACCGGACCTGCGGTGGCTGCGTCCCGACCAATGCGATCTGCGAATGCCGCGCCGCAATAGACCATCTGTTGTACCAGATCAGCGCCTTGTTGACGCGGCCGGCGAGCATCATGTCGAGCGCCGCGCCAACCACGCGGTTATGCGCCGGATCGTCCTCATGCGGCGTTCCACTCGTCACTTGTCGGTTCAGCCACGCATGAAACTGCGCCCCACGCTCATCAAGCCCCGGTGCCCGCATCGCCCAATCCTGCAACGCCAAGAGGTAGATGTGACACGGCACTTTCGCGCCCCGGAACAGGCACTCCGGCAGCGTCGTGAAGTGATGATGGAACCCAACCGCCTCGGTCAGCGCCCTCGCCGCTATGTGCCCCTTCGGAACCCGCGTGATTACCTCAATGCAATCAGTCTGCGTGAACATGAAGTGCAGGACGGCCTCGGCGAAATCCTTCATCCATCGGCCTCGGCCCGAGGGGAGGCATGCGCTGTGGACCTCGTAGCAACCCTCGTAGTACTTGAACAGCATGCAGCCGCCGTGCTCACCGATGAGCAGGACCGTCGTGTCTTTGGCGACGATCGCCGACATGTCGAGCACGCCCTGCCCGAGATCAGCCACGTCAGGTCGCACCGCCGGGTGATTAAGTACCCGATTAAAAAACGTGGCGTCCTTGGTCTGCGTCAGCATGGCGCCCCCACGACGTAGTAGGCATCCGCGAACATATCACGCAGTTTTGACGGCACCAGATCCGAGCAGACGCCCACGTAAACCCGCGTCGCGCTCATCGACTTCGCCCAATCCCGCATCTGCCGGTAGAGCGCCCGCAACGCCGTCGCCCCGTATCCCTGCGTGTCCTCCAAACCCCAGACCTCATGCTTGAGGTTCGCTTCGCGACAGAATGCGAAAACCTCCATAACAACCGGCTTCCCACTCATCGCGTGGCGCGTGACCATCGCCAACAGCACCGCCTCACCGTTCGTGATGAACAGGTACTCGTTGCCCGCCGAGTAGCCGGCCAGCTTACCACGCCACATCGCCTGTGTGCCGGCCCACCGGTCGTTGATCCGCGACAGTAGCCACGGATCGAGATCGTCGAGTTGCCACCGTCTCGGCTGAGGAAGGTCGGGGATCGTCTCGCCTTCCTCGATCACAGTAAGACGACGAGCCGCCAACTCTGCATTGGTAGGACGCCCCCGCCGCAGTACCGGAAGTTCTGGAAGTTCTGACATCAGGTAATCCTCAAAATCTGCGCCGCCTGTAAATGTTCATTGGCGTGGAGCCTGATCCATGCCGCCAATTCGCCGGGGTCTTTCAAGTTTACATCGGTCAGATCCACTCCGCCAATCCCAAGCGCCTGCGTGAAGTCATTGTGACTTTCTTGGTGCTGCCTGGCCCACCCTTCGATGTCGTGCATCGGGATCGGATCGAGCGGGAACAGGGGGAGGTCTAGCTTCTTCTGTGCCGCGATTGCCGTCACGATCTGCCGGTGCTGGTCCATGTTCGAGAACGACCAAACCATGAAATCATGCTCGGAAGCGGGGGTGTTGAAGATGTTTGCGAGGCTCATCATGCCACCGGATAAACCAGCATGCCGCGCACCGTAAGGCCGGTCAGATCGGAATTGATGATCGCAGCCCCGGTATCATGTCGCAAGAACGCCGCCGTGGACGTATTCGCGGTTGGGTGCAGGATAATCGGCAACGTGCCACCGCTACACCACACCGAGCACGGACCCTGCGCATACGTCTGATTTGGGACAGCAATCGGCAGCCCTGCGAACGAGGCGTTCGATCCATCTGCCGTCGCCGGATACGTGACCGAGAACCCCGCGAACACCATGTTGGCGAGCCTCGAATAGCTCGCGCTGACCCCACTGAACGAGAGCGCCGCGCCCGAATTGTCGGTCGGCGTCCATGCGGTCGGCGCGACAATAGCTCGACCCCCCAACGACGTGACCGTGACCGCTCCCGCCGAAGATAGCGTTGCATCCCCGCTGATCGCAACCCCTACCCACGCCGTTCCACTGGCGACAAGGGCATGCCCCGCCGTCGCTGTCGTAGACCCGAGCGCCACGCCATTGATCTTCGCCACGGCCGGATTCGGGAATGTCCCACTGAGATCGCCGCCGGCCGCTCCGGTCGGCGCACCGCCAACCAAACCCCCTTCCAAATGCCATCCGCCTGCCCCCGCGTTCAGGGTCGCGTCATAAGCCAGAGCAAAATAGTTGCCGGCAACGATCTCCCCGCCACTCAACGCAACCGGGCCACTCGCCGAGTCCTTGTAGACGTTTAACGCACCGCCCCCGGCTACATTAGCGGTCGCGGCACCGCTGTTTGAGTTCGCCGCGATCCCGCTGACCCGGAGCTGCGCCTGCAACACGAGAGGCGGCGTCCCGATAACCGGCGTGCTGAACGGCGTCAGCGTAAGGGTATTTGTCCCGGCCACCGTACACGGGATCGTCCCCAACAACCCCGCCTGGTTGAATGTCGTATCGAGATCCTGCGTGTGGAGCGTCGTGACGTTGGCGAAAACGTTGGTATAGCCCATCGGACAATCCTACAAATTGACCGTGTACGGCGCTTGATCTGCCACATTCAGCGACAGTAGCGCCATATCGGAAGCAATCGTCTGCAAGGTCATCCCGATCATCCTGCCGACTTGGCCCACCGGGAGCGGGCCGAACACCACGATCCCGAAGCCATTCACCTGAACAGGAGCCCCCGAACCATTTACCACAACCACCGTGACGCCGCCCGCATTGATGATCGCCGCCAAGGCCGCCGGAGTTTCCGTCGCCAGCGCATTCCCTGTCCCGATCCCCGCCTCATTGTCGATCGTGATCGTCACCGGCTGGTCGATCGCATAGACCCGCAGCACTCCAGATAGCCGTAGTGCCGTCTTGGTCGTGTAGTAACCGGGATCAGAGAACAGTTTCGATTGAATAACCTTCTGAAACCCCGCCGAAGGGGTCTGAAACAAGCGGAAAACGTGCGTTCCGTCCGACCCCCATGCGATCAGGACCGAATTGATCTCCTGAGTTGATATATAAGTCAACGTCCGGTCCTGTTGCGATGTGAACCACCGCTTTCCGTCGTACATCAGGAGCTTGTTGACCAGATTCCCATTGAACTGATCGATCACCGGTAACAGGAGCATATATACGGCGATTCCGAAAATTTGGGCCACGGCGGAGGAGAAATTCGCCGTCAGCCCGAAGATCGGTCCCGTATTGTAAAACCCGTCGAGCGGCAAAGACGCCTTCGTAACCGCGCCGCCGTAGGAAACAAAGACCCCAAGTGTGTTCCCAAATACAATGTTCCGGCCAAACACCTGCACGCTCGATGCCCACGGCGAACCATACTGCGGATCAACATTGAGGTTGCCGAACGTCGTGATCGCCAAGCCGCCTGTCCCCGTGGTCTGCACCCCCGAGATGTAATTGACCGACGAGTCGCCGCCTAGATAGAGGAACCCGTTGGTCTGCTTCAACCAATGATATCCCACCCGCAAAAACGAGTCGGTCGATTGGAACGCACCGCCCCCGTTACTGAAATCGACCGGCGAGTTCGGCGACGAGAAGATGGTACGGTTGCGCGGCGGGAAATCGGCGGCGGCCCCGCCATTCGTCACCCACACCCGCTGGAACGCGACCTCGACCGACGTTCCTGAAATGCCAAACGGCATCAGTTTCGGGTCAGCGTTCGCCGCATTGTTCCCACCCTCGAAGATCGCGATGGCCTTGGTGTACCCGCTGCCGAAATTCGACATGACAATCCCGGTAACGGCACCACTCGCTATCGTCGCGATCCCCGTTGCGTTGGTCCCGTCGCCGATGATCCGCACAATTGGAGGGGTCACATAACCCGAACCCCCCGATGCGATCCCGATACCCGTGATCTGCCCAAAAGCGATGTTGCAGAACCCAGAAAACCCCGTCCCGCCAGGGATAGCCGGCGTTCCCGGAATTCCGGGGTCGTTTACCGTAACGGCCGGTGCTGTCGTGTAGCCCTGCCCCGGATTGATTATGGCGATTGCCGTCACCGTTCCATTCTGGATCGAGACCGAGGCTATCGCCCCCGACCCGCCGCCGCCCGTGAACACGGCGTTCGCCCGAGCCGTATACTGAGCCCCGCCGTTGGATACGATGATCTCGGAGACGCCACCCGTCGTCGTGGTCGGACCTACGCCCGTCGCCATCGCCTGATCGTCGGACCCTCCTCCCGTGAAGTTGAGCGCGACAAAATCACCGATCTGAAACCCTGACCCCGGGTTCGTAACGACGACGCGGCTGACCGATCCATTGTCGATTTCCGCCGCCATCGCCGTGCCTGTCGCCGATCCGGTCTGTTGGATCGTCACGGCTGGTGGCGACGTGTAGTTCGACCCCGCATTGGTCAGCGTGACCTCCGGCCCCATCGAGCCGGCGGTGAACAGGAGAGCCCCATCCCACAGCCAATAGCCGTTTGTCTGATCCTTGCAAAAAATCAGATATTGGCTGCCCCATTGGCTGAATCCAAAGGTCGAGGACGGTGAGACGATAGCCCCCGTCCCCATAATTTGAGTGCGCGCCCCTGTCGTTGTATTGAACTGATGGATCGCGCCATCGGATTGCAACACGATCCCATAGGACGTGTCACCGACATTGCCGAACCCGATCCACTCGACTGTCGCGCCGCTTGCCGTGTAGATGATCGGCCCAACACCCGGCAGGATGCGCGCAAAGCTTGGCCCAACCGGCATGAACCCGTCAAACCACGAACACTCCCCCTCGCCGATTGCCGGACGGGGCGATTTGGTGTTCAGCGTCTCGAATTTTTCCCAGCTTACCGGATGAAAATCGTTCGGCAGCGTGAGAGAGTGCTGATTTGGCTGCGAGATTTGTCCTGCGTCGGACATTAGCGGCGTCCGTATGGACTCACGAGCATGCGCGGGCGTGCATACACACCATATCTATTAACGTATTCCTTAAAACGATCTTCCCAATACCTCGCAGTGTTATAGTTCTGCATCTCGGCGTAGGCTAATGATGCAGCGTAAAAGCTAACTGCGTCGGTCCACGGCTCAGGGATAGCTTCTGCATCGAGTTCCGAAGAAAGATCGCTCGGCAAACACAAACAATCCGGCTCCCACGCATATTGTTGGCTCGGAATCGGGTAAAACAGATAGCTGCCGCCCACTCCTTGCTCCTTTTGCGCGCACGCCACCGGCACGAAGTAGTATTGAAACGGATAATTCTCGATGAACGACTTGTACTCCGTCAGCGGGTAATGATTAATCCGATACCGGATGTTGCTGAAAATCACATAGTTGCTCAATATCGCAAACGCCGACTTGACGCCCGGATAAGCCTGCATCGGAATATCCGAAAGGAAATACTCCTCCTGATTCGCCACAAAAACATTGATCGGTGAGGTCGTAACAACCGCCGTGGCCCCCGTTCCTGTTGCGTCGGTGATCGTTGCCGTGGGCTGAAAGTAGCCGGAACCACCGAAAATGACGCTGATGCTGGCGATCTGTCCTGCCACGACCATCGCCGTAGCCGTCGCCTGCGCCCCTGCCGGGTAGAGCTTCTGCCCACCAGGGAGATCCGGCCCGCTGATCGTCACCACCGGGTTCGCCGAGTAGTTGGCCCCCGAATTCGTGACCTGGATCGTCATCACCTGTCCCGAAATCGGCGGGATTTTGCGGATGCACTGCGTCCGCATCGCGATCTCGCGACGAGCACGGTTGATGTAGACGCGCAAATCGTCGGGGTTCATGGTCCGCTGCCCACGATCCCGAACGAACCCCATTACCTCTTGGAGATAGCGGTTGAGCATCAGGCGGCTCTCGTTACGCCAAGACGACCAGCCATCATCGGGTCCGGCGCTTGAGAATACTGGCCTGGGAGTACGCTCGGGTTGGCAAATTGGCGTGCCCGATTGGTGAAGACCTCATAGAGCTTCAGCATGTTGTCCGCGCCTTCCTCATGCGCCGACAGCATCGCCAGATAGGCCGCGTAATAGGGGACAGCATCGGTCCATAACGACGGCACGGCTTCCGGGTCAGTCTCAGCGGCGAGCGGAATCGGCAAACAGACAGTATCGAGAAACAACGTGTATGGCAGATCCGGGATGTTCACCCAGAATGAGCCGCCGACGCCTTGGTGCATCTGCGCCCAATAGACCGGCGGCCCAGGTTTCGGATCAGCGTCACCTCTCACGAAATAATTGAACCATTCCCATTCGCGCGGCGTGACAATCGCCGATCCAGAGGTTCCCGGAATGTTGTACGTCATCATACGGACATTCAGGACGCTCGCCACGCCCGTCCCCGCCACGAACAGCGGCCCGTTGAACACCTGAACGATGTCATGGAAATGGTATTCTTGATCCGGCGGGTTCAAAACGAGCGTCGCACACACCCGCACGCACTCGCCCTCGGCGGCGACCTGACCGCGCCCGATGTTGATCCAATCGACCAGATCACCGTCAATGAACCGTGCGAAACTAGCGTCTTTGAGGATGCGCCGCGTGGTTTGGAGATAACTGATAAGCGCCATCAGCGTTGCCCCGCCGCTGCCGCTGTAGATTGCGACAACTGCCCGTGTCCCGAGGCCATCGTCGCCCCCTGGCCACCGGGTAGATTGTCGGGCAACTCGCTCGGAGTAGACAGTTGCCGCGCACGCCGCATCAAATCATGGTAGCGCTGCATCATAACCTGCGCATCACCTTGACGTTGCAGGCTCATCATTCCAAGCCACGCTGCGTAGAACGGCACCGCATCAACCCACAACCGAGGGATCGCCTCCGGGGTCGTGTCATTCACCAATACAATCGGCAAGCAGACGACATCGAGGGTGATCTGCACCGGAGCGGCGGGAACCGGATCAATGAAGAACGTTCCGTTGATACCTTGCCCTTGCTGCGCCGCCCGCAACGGCGTTCCTACTGATCCCGAGCCAAGGTAATAGGCGGCAAAATACTCCCACGGGCGGATATCGATCGCCAACCTCGGCCCGATCTTCGCCGACCGGATCGCAATCACCGACCCAACCCCATTCGCCGCGCTAGTCGTAATGCTTGCGAACGAATTACTTTGAGCCGATGTCGTCAGCGACGCCGGAAACCGGATGCACTCGCCATCCGCAGCAACCTGGTTGCGCGCAATGTTGATATATGAATCAAGGGTGGACGTATTGATCAGCGATACCGGCGACGAGGGCGCCTGCAAGAGAGCGGAAGTGAGGGTTTCATAGGAGACGAGCATCTACCCATTCCTCACTACCGATACCTTGGCTTGTGTCTCCCTCACATGGCCCCAAGCCCGTGTAGGAACCGTCCGTTAAAGCGGCTGCAACGTGATCGAATCGTTCGCCGCCGCGACAACCGTGGCAGGGATGGTCGTGATCGTCGCGGTCGTACCCGCGCCACCCACTGTCAGAGTCGGAGCCGTAGTCAGCGGCGCCCCGAAGTTCCCCAACAGCACCGCTGTCAGCGTCCCCGCACCCGTCAACGTCAACGTCGCCGTCGCGTTGCTGGTGATGGTGCCCGGATCGGTCTGACCCGGAAGAATCTGCGGCACTGGCGCGGTCAGATAACCCGCCCCTGCGTTGACGACGGTGATGCTCGTCACCGAGCCCCCGCTGATGACCGCAATCGCGGTCGCCGGTACGCCCGGAGACGGAGGCGGGGGGATCAAGACCAGGGGAGGGATCGTGTATCCCGCACCTGCCGCCGTGATGGACCCCGTTGCGACGGCGCCGCCGACCACCGGAACCCACGTCGAATTGCCCGTACCCGCCGTAACGGTCGTTGTGGCCTGGACATAGCTGGAACCAGCCGAGGTCACGGTCGCACCGTATGCCGCATCCGAAAGATTGTTGACGCGCCAGTTCACGCCGTCGCTGTTCACACGCATGAACAAGGCAACGCCCGGCCCCTGCATGTTGACCCATTCCGCTCGGATCGGGTCTTTCCATTGAATCGCCGAGATCGTGCCAGTTGACGCGACAACCCACGATCCGGCCGGCACGGTGAACGTCTGCGCCGGAGACAACGCCAACTTGTTCGACGGCGCGAGGTACGGCCCCGTCTGCCCCGCTGTCTGCGGGTATCCAGCCTGCGGTAGCGGAAGGCCAACCCCCGGGCCAGCAATGTTTTGCTGCGGCATACTGTGTTACTCCGCTTAGAACGCTGGAAGAAGTTGATACTTAGCCGATCCAATGTTATCCTTCATGAATAACGTGGATAGGAATGGTAATGACCGAATACCTTCTGTGTGCCGAATGCCAGAAGCCGATAACGCCGCCCCAACTACGATATTGTTCCAAGAAGTGCCGCGTCCGGGCACTGAACCGGAGGAATAGAGACCCAGAACAAAGTCGGAAATCTGTTGCTCTGTACCGACAACGACACCCCGATCGCGTTCGTGAAGCGAACCGCAGACAATATCAGGAACACCGCGACGAACGAATCGCGAAACAACGCGAATACACTCGCCAAAACCCCGACAAGCTCGCCAAATGGCATCAAACTGCACGGCAAAACTCCCCATGGCGCGGGTTGCTTGGTCTTGCCAAGAAGCGAGCCTCTGACAAAGGTTTGGCGTTCGATCTTACAATCGAGTGGGCACGGGATCGGTGGAACGGACGCTGCGAACTAACAGACCTTCCGTTCGCACTAGAGCCAACCGGCATCGGCGGGCCAAAGCAATTTTCGCCAACAATCGACCGCATCGTGCCGGCCCTTGGATACACCAAAGACAACTGCCGCTTTATTTTGCAAGCGGTCAACTCTCTAAAGAGTAATGGTACGGACGAAAGCATGTTGATTATAGCACTCGCTCTGGTTAGAAGGTCGTCGATGGGTTCACAATTCCAGTAACGTGAGCGTTTGCGCTCGGTTTTGCCGAGACAATATTGTATCCAAGAACTACAACACCTTGCTGTCCAATCTGTCCCAAAGGAACTAGACTGTAAAAGCCGGAGAAATCGAACATGGCATCTTCGCTTCCATACATGCTCGAATATTTTGTATTCAAATAGTAGGCGTTGCCCACCGGACAGAAGTGGTCGGCGAAGATCGGCACGCCGTTGACATTGAGGTTCGGGAAGCTAGACCGGTTCGGCGTCCCCATCGTCGCTTCCTGGCCCGGGCGGATGAAAATCTGCTCAGCGCCGATGAAGTCGCTGTTGAGGGTCGCAAAATCGCCCGGGTTCATGATCACACAGGTCGGTGATTCGCCGCCGGCCGCGTCCGTGATCGTGATCAGCGAGTTCGACATCGTAGTCCGCTTGAACCCGACGTTGCCGACGTTGCCGGTCGCGCTCGACCCGACGTAATACTGGCCCTTGAGGCTGGTGTTGCCCGCCGCCGTCCGGTTGACGCCGCCATAGGTCGCGACGTTCGTGCCGTCGTCGGTCAGATCGTAGAAGCTGTCCGGCAGGAGCGTGTTCGCCGTGTTGTTCGAAAACAACAACCCCGCCATGTTCTGCACCGTCACCGCCCACGCATCGTTCATGCGCGCCTTGAGCAGCGAAATCTCGCGGTCGGTCGCCTGGATTACAGTCTCACCAAACGGCAACGGGATCGGAACCACCCAGTAGCACAGCGGGAATTGCAGGTTCTGGACACCCGGGATGACGACCGGGCTGTTGAACCCGCCCCCATACCCGGTGAATTGCCCCGTCACCATGCTTTGGCCCTGAACAGGTATAGTAATTTGACTTAGACCCCCAGCTGCTCGCTGCGCACCACCAAGCATAAAGAACAACGAGGGTGTCGCAAAGTAAATTTGCACAAATAATCGCGGGACGAAAGCTCTCCTGGTTGCTGCGTTCAACTCCGCATAAAGCGACCCAGTTGGAACAGCACCTTGTCCTGGCAGAGGCATTTACTTGTTCTCCATCACGAATACTTGCGGCATGGCTAACAAGTTGCGCAGACCGCCGCTCCATGACATAATGCACACACCACCCATGCGGAGAGCGCTATGCCAGAAATGATTTCGTTTGCATGCCAACATTGCGGAATGACATTTACCCACCTTGCCCGGCGCGTTCGGGATTACCGCAAGCAATGGGGCCGTGATCCGATGTACTGCTCCCGCAAATGCTGGGGCCAAGCAACCGCCAAACGAAACGCCGCGATTGCCATGTTCACCTGCGAAGAATGCGGTGCCGTCACTCCAATGCGGCGCTATCTTTACATCGACAAGACCAGCGGGAAGCCGCATTCCAGCACATACGTTCGCGATCAGCGCTTTTGCTCTCAGGCGTGCGCGATCACAAACCAACGTCGTAAATCCGCTCAACGCTTCCTGAACGGAGAAACCGGGCGACACCTTCGCAAGGACGGATACGCTCGGATAGTTCGTCCGATTGCCATCAACGGGAAACGAGAACCCGTCTACGAACATCGGCAGGTCATGGCCCGCATTGTTGGTCGCCCGCTCCGCTCCGATGAACACGTCCATCACGTCAACGGAACACGTGCCGATAACCGACCTGAAAACTTGGAGCTTTGGACCAAGCGACATCCCGCCGGCCAGCGCGTCATTGACAAGGTAGCGTTCGCCATCGAAATGCTCCGCCTGTACCCCGATTTCGCCCGTGCGGCGGGGGTCATGCTGACGGAAATTGGCGAACCCGAGGCTCATATCGCCTAGCGCCCCATCCGCTCGTCGGCATTCGGCACATGCCGAACATCAACCGCGCGGTCCTGGCTGGGGATAGGGTCTTTGCGACCCGTGAGCGCGCCGACCGCCTGCCCCTCGCGCGGGGCCTTCGTCGGTGCGGGTGTATGGAAGATCGACATCAGCCGCCGCGCCCTTCCTTGAGAGCGGCCGGGAGAGCCTGAGCGAGAAAACCTTCGTCGTCGCCCTTCAGTAGCGCGTCGAGCCCGAGGTTTCCAGCGTCGCGCTGATCGAAGAAGTTCCAACGCTGCCCGCCGGTCGCAACCGGAGGAGGCGGCGGGTTCTCGCGTTCGTAGGCGGCCATCGCGATTTCATGGTCGGCGACGCCGCGCTTCTCCATGAACTCCTCGATCTTCTCGACGCCTTCGTCGCTGTAGCCCTGCTCGCGAAGCTTGCGGCGGCCGGATAGCCACTCGCGTTCCATCTTGCCCTTCGCATCGGCGGCCTGACGTTCCTCGCGATCCTTGCGCTGCTCGTCGAGGAAGGCGTCGAGCTTTGACGTGATCTCGCCCTTGAACTGCTCGTTCTCGTCCCGAATGCGGGGCTCGACCCCGGCCATTTCGGGTGCCCCGATCAGAACGGCTTTCTGGAGGAGCTTTTTCGCCTCGTCGCTCTTGCCGATCCGCTCCAGCACCGTCTTATGGCGCTGCCACTCGGCGTAATCGTTCTCGTCGATCTCGGGCATGCCGGATTACCTCTTCGACCCGGCATTCGGGACGTGCGAAATGCTCATGTCACCGGACTTCGAGGGGTTCGGGATGTGGCTGGTGCGTCCGCCGATGTCGAGCTGCTTCATATCAACGCGCACGATCTGCGAGTCGGACTTCGGCAGGGCTTTCGTGGAATCGCGGAAGATATCGACCATGATCGTCTCCGGTTACGCCGCTTGCGGCTGAGGTGGCGGGGCTTGCGGAGGCGCCCCCGCCGGTTGAGCCGCGCGCATCGCTGCGACTTGCGGCCCCTTTTGGCGCTGCTCCATCAAACTGCGCTGCGCCTCGGACATCTGAACGCCCTGGCTGACGCCACCGGGCGGAACATGCTTTGCCATCTTGTTCAGAGCCTCGCGCAGATCGCGCGCCAGATCCGAACCGGCGGGCAAGACGCCGCTGATCATCGAGATCGCTTGTACGTGAACCGCCAACTTCGCCAGCGCCGCCGCTTCCAACCCGCGATTCGGAGTCGGCATCGTCGCGCCGCCAGCGCCACCCGCAGGCTGTTCCTGCGGCGGCTGACCCGGCTGCTGTCCCTGCATCGGCGGGGTGGCACCGCCCGAAGGCGGTGCTCCCGTCCCGGTCATACCTTCGGGCATGGCCGACGATACGGAATTGGCCGATTCTTCGGGGCCGGTTTCCGTGAGTAGCGCATTACCGCTACTTGCGCCGGTGTTTGCGCCGACGATTGCGGACTTCCATAGGAGCCTCCATCTCAAGGGTTGAACCCGCCGCACCACCAGCCAATCGGCTTGAGAGACGAATGGATGCGGCTGCCTATTACTAGGGGCATCGCATCACGCCCGCACAACACGCTTGATTAACGAGAACTCACACGCTATAGGCATTCATTGATGGCAGTATTCTCCACTAACGGTTTTTTGACGCCCAAGCAGGTCGCCGAAGACCTACAAACAACAGAGCAGCAGCTTTGGGCTTGGCGGCAAAAGAAGATAGGCCCCCGCTTCATACGGCGGGCAGGCCGCATATATTATTCAGAAAATGACGTGAAGGATTGGTGGGAAAACGGCGAGGAAACCGCAGCTTAACCGACTAGAGTCTCGGGGCTTGCCGCCTGCCGCCACCCTTCTCGAAGAACTCTGGATGCTCCTCCATGAGTTTCTTCTGAGCGGCTTCCTTCTCCTTCAACCGAGCGATCAGCACGTCCTTGTGAGCGAACGGCAACTGCTCGATAGCACTCTCGCCCGTAACGATCCCCGACTTAACACCCCACGCCAAGAGCTGTGCGTTGTCGTCATGGTAGATCGGGCTCCCGCTGTGGCTGTCCACCGATATCCGCCGGTCTTTCGGCAACTGCTCCAGCGTAAAGTCCGTCATCTCGTCGTTTGGATTCGTCCAGTACGCCGTCGCCTTCTTGGCTTGGAGGAACGACAGGGTGACATCGAGCGCCGCCGCGCATTGGCGCTCGACGAGAAGCGAGCGATCACGAAGCCTCGGACTCCCGGTCTTCATCAGCGTATCGGCATGGACCCCGGCCCGAACCCCGGGTTCGCCCTGACCAGCCATGATCGGCGGGAAACCGGAGACCATGTTCATCAATTGGATAATCTCGCCGATCATCGGGATCAACTGAGGCGGCATCGGCGGCGTCAAATCGCTGACGCTCGCCCCCGGCGGCAATGCGATCATCCCGTTGTTGCGCATTGACGTGGCGAGTTCGTCGGTCAACCCATCGTATCCCGGGAACGCGAGAACCTTGTCGATCGCCAACCCCATCAGCCGGCGCGCATCCCCCAGATGCTCGCTTAACCAATCCTGAAGCATCATCAAATCGACGATCTCGGAACGACCCCAGAAATAGCCGGGGAGGTAGTTCGGCTGGATCAGCGTATAGGGTTGGACCTCGGGCGCGAACAGATTGATGTGCTTCAACCCCTGTTTCGGGGCGACAAGGATATCCGGCTCGAACCATTGGATCGTCGTCCAATCCTCGCCTGGTCGGTTGTCGTCCTTCACCCATAGTTCGTGCATCGGGTAGAGTTCGGCAGCGACCTGTGGCCCGACAACGGCGTAGTTCGGGTCGTTGGTAAGCTGTACGATCCCACCGGGGCGCGTCGCCGTCTGCGAACTTGTGTTCAGAACCGAAGTCGAGAGCACCTGATGCATGAAGCTGCTCGGCGCCGCCGCACCTTCTTCCTTTTTTGAGTTGCCGATGATCCGGTTGAACAGCCGCTCGGCATCAGGAAGAGTGCGTACCCGACGCCAAACCTCATGCCGGTTCAGCCAAACCGTCTCGACAAAGGCTTCCTGATCGGCAAGATCGTTAACGCCCTCGTTGTAAACCCCGAACGACCACGGCATGACGAGCCGCGCCCCCTTGTATTCGGCGTTCCCCTCGCTGTCCCGAATGCAAACCTGTTTCAACAGGCAACTGGCGTAGGTCAGCGCTTCCTTGACCCCGTGTCCAAACAGGAGATCGACGTTCTCCGCCTCCCATGTCCGCGACACAACGCGCGCAGCTACCGCGCCCTTGTCGAGCCATTCCTTTGCTTGGAGGCTTTCGTAATCGACGGTTGCCCGCAACTCACTCGGGCTGAACAAATGCGCCGCGAGGCGATCATTGTGCGAATAGAGTAGGTTGCACAGCGCAAGACCACCCGATTCCTTCCCGGTCTCGACCCAGGCACCATATTGCTTGTATGCCGCGCCACGCGCCGCCTGGCTTACCCGGCAATCCTCGGTCGTCGTTTTTGCAAACTCGACCAGCGCTTTCTCGGTAGTGGTCGGTATCCTCACGGACTCATGGTGCTGGCTCCGACCTTCCTGCTAGTGCTTCGCGATCTGTCCCGCGCGAATCATCGCCGCCGCCCTCGTACTATGGTCCCTTGTCGCGGCGGATACAAACGGCGCGTTCACTCCGCCTCCTCCACCCAGCGCATCGCCCGCCGTCGCACCCTCGAAGCTCTGGAACCCTGCACCCTTGACCTGCACCGGCTTCGTGACGACAGCGTTATCGCCTTCGCGCATCGAGGACGGGTCTTTCATGTCGGTGATCTTCAGCCCAGACCGCATCTCGGCGACCTGATTCTTCTGGAAATCGCGTAGCACCGCCGGGTCGCCCTCGAACGGCGATTCTCGATCCTCCTTGCGATAGGCGTCCTCAAGTTGGCTCGCCGCATCGTCGGCACGCGCAATTGATGCCGCTTCGGTCGCTCGATACGTCTGGTCAATCGCCTTCGCATAATCGCTCTTGCGGATACCCGGAGCCTGCGGGACGAAGACCTCCTGCGGCGGCTCATCCATGTTCATCCACGCGCCGCACAACCCGCAGCGATCCGGTGGCGGGGCATCGGACGGATGATGCAAGTGCCGGAACTTGCCGCCACAGTCGGGGCATAAGTACCAGACAAACCGGGCCATTACCCCCTCACCTCGCCGCTGCATTCATTCCGATGATCCTGAGCGCGCGGGCAATTCTGCTGGCTGCATATAGGGCACGTCACCAAATCGGGCAACCGAGGCCAGCGTTCCTCCCGGGCACGCTCCCGCGTACACGCCAAACAGCCGCACCCTTGCATCTACCACCGTCTCCCCGCCTGCGGGCGCCGCGCGCCGGTTCCGGTTCGCCACCCTTCCCGCAGCGCCGCCATTTGCTGCTGCCGCCTCGCACGCTCCTTGACCGCGAAGAAATCCGTCAGTTTGTTGCGCTGAAAGATCGTCCATTGATCGTCGATGGTCAAACTCCGCTTGGCGCGTTCCGCTTCCTTCGTCCGATTCCCTGCGATCAGTGGACGCCGCGCTCGCTCGTCCCACGCCCTGATCCCCAACGCCGCCGAGAATACCCTATCGTCCTTGTTGCGATCCTCGGCGCCGATCGAATCGCCGTCGCGCGTGATCGTCCGCATCTCCTCCAGCAGATCCATCGAGCGCACATAGAAAGCGCCGTTATGGAAGTAATTACGGCACGCCTCCATGATCTGAACTTTGTTTTGTTCGTGAGTGTTGTGCGTCGGGATCATTGCCTCGCCAGCAAGGAACAGGTGCGACGGCGAGTCTACCGCAATGCACTTCACCGGCACAGACGGCATAGGCTCAACGGAAACGATCTTATGGGTTCTGCCCACATGCCGGCGCTCTTTGGCCTTGCCGCTTCTCCCAAAGCGAGCCATCAGAATATCCAGCTTTCTTCTTAGCCGAAACACAGGCATATCATCATAGCCGGTGAATGCAAATTGATAAGCCAATTTTCCCGTGCGCTTTTCTCCATTGTGCTCGTACTGCGGGATTTTGGTAAGGTACTTTGCCTTGATCCCTAGCGAACGCAGCAACTCAGAAAACCCCGAAGCAATCTCAGGAGACGACGTGTAAAAAGTACACTGCCCGCGGCTTGCGGGAGTAATGCTGCCATCCGTATCCATAAGGCCACGCAGCAGTTCCAACCGCTGTTCTTTTGACGCTCTTAGATAACTTCGGGGAATATGTTTATTCCCCAGCAACTCCGCAACGCGCAACTGCGTGTACATCGTAATGATGCCAACCCGCAGGACGTTGCCATCCTCATGCCCATCCGAAACTAGCGGACTGATTTCATAGCCCGCCGCCTGAATATACCGGGCCACCTCCTCCATGTCGTCCCTGTGCCCGTAGATAATCGAATTGCTGGATGAACCGTCCCCCAGCCACAGGCCCAGCACATAAGGGTCGATTGGGAGGTCGGCTTCCGGTAATTCCAGAGGCTCCGTTACCCATATTTTATGACTCCCTGCTCGCAACTCGTCTGTCGTCCTAACGAAGCCGTCCGACGTTTTCCAGCGGTGCTGTTTGTCGCACACAATCGAGGTGCGGTCGTCAAAGGTTATCCTGTAGCACTCGTGATCGTGCTCAATCCCGGAAGTCCCCTGAACAATGCAAATCCGGCCGCGCTCATCGAACACCTCATCGCCGGGCTTGATGTTGGCGATCGCTTCCCAACCAGTCGGCGTCGGCAATAGTGTATCCAGCGATAGGCACTTCCATTGCCAACTTTGTCCAGCCGACATCGCATCCGACCGCGTGTAGATATACTTCCGTGCATTCTGAAATATATCGGCGATGCCCTTCTCGCGCGCAGCCGTGCGGAGATAGCCGTTACGAACGATCTGCTCGGTCGATTGAAACTGCCGCCAGACCTCCTCGCCAGGCCCGTTGATCTCGCAAATGAAATAGACCTGGCATCCGGTCTTCGTCGAGCCGTAGTACCCGATCAGCGTCCACAGTAGCCACGCAAAATGATGCGGGTGGATTGTCGCCGAAGCGTACTCCCCCACCTGATCCACCGCGTCTGCATAACAGCGAAGCACTTGCACCGCGCTCCGATCGTTGTTTTCGTCGTGTCCGAACGCCGGATCAGCCGCTACGATGTAGACGCTATCCGAAACCGGCTCCTCCCACATCTTGAACTCGATCTCGCGGTGGGTCTTCGCAATCTCCATATTACTTTCGACAAAGTTCTGCCCTGGCCAGAACTTGAAAACCTGGGGCTTGACCTCATCGATCAACCGCGCCGAGGCCGCCGTGAGCTTGTCCGCCATGAAGAACGCTGACCCGCTCTGCTGGAAAGCGTCTTCCTCGACCCATGCCTGCTCCTGGATCGCGATCCCATCCTCGGGGTCGTCCTCGTCCAGTTCTCGCCCCGGGTCGGTCTTCCACCTGATCCACGCCAGTTGCTCGGGCGTGATCTTCCACCCGTAGGATGCCTCGACGACATCCATGCGCTCATTCTCGCGCTTGTTCGGCGGTTCGGAGGCATAGACGCTGAACCGCGCATCGGTACGAGGAATGATCTGGTTGTCCTTCGACCACCACCCGAGAAACAGCGTCTTCTTGGTGTAGGGATCGTCCTTGGCATCGCACCACATGCGATACCACAACTCGTACCCCCGCCCCGTTGATTCCCAGATATAAAGCCGGTTCTCATACGTTTCCGACAGAGATTGCGTATACGACTTGACACCCTCCTCACTCGCCCACGAGGAGATTTCCGATCCGTGCGAAAGGTTGAGGCCGAGCGAGCGCCCGAGCCCGCCGCCGGTGCGGCTGTTCTTCGTGCCGGCTTGGCGGAACATCAAATGGGAATCGTTTTCGAGCACCAGCGCATCCCGGCTATCCGACTTGATGCCCGGAAAGTGCAGGCGCTTCGGCAGATTTTTCAGGGTCTCGACGATCTCACGCCGCGCCGCAGCCGTGTTGAACGCGCTGTCGAACACCAGCGATCCGCGTATCCCTTCGTGCATCCCGAGCCAGAACAGGTCGAGGGCACGAGTGCCAGTTGAGATCCCAAGCTGCCGGGATTTGAGGATCAGGAACTCGTGAACGTCCTCGGCCAGTCCATCGAACACCGTGTCGTAGAACATGGTTTGGGCGCGATAGAGACTCTGCCCAAGGCGGACCCGTCCGTCCTTCGACGAGATAATCACATGATCGAGGAAGTCGTAGAACCCATCCCGAAACGCACTGACTTTGGCTGGCGACCATGCCGTCATCGGCGCCCCGCCCAAGGCATCCCGGACTTCTCTGCATCCTGTGCATTCGCCGTCCCGACCTCGACACGCCCCGTCAGTGTCGCCCAGAACGCCGCGAGCACCGGAGCGGGATCGGTATGCAGAAACGTAATCGGCTCCCCCCCACCCGGCGGCACGATGACCACCGCCCCGGCAAACTCCTCCGGGTCGATCTTCTCGATCCTCGCCGCCATGTCGAGGAAGGGTTGCGATTGCTCGGTCATGCCTTGCCTCCACGGTCGAACAAGGTTGTGTGCCCCATACGTCCGATTATCGAGCGGATCACTCGGGTTAACATAATGCGGCCCCGTGACGGGCATCAACCGTCCTTCAAGAATGCTGCAATATCTCGGGCCGCCCGAATTACCTCCTGATAATCACCGCGCCCGCTGTTAATCTGGATCGCTGCATTAAGTGCGCTGTGTCGAAGTTGGCGCTCGCGATCCGTATCGCTTACGGGCGCAGCATTTGGCTTATGGTTCGTCTCGCTCATCAAAACCTCCTTCTAAGGGATGGGAGTGCTGTTGCCGTCAGCGTTCCCCGAAAACTCCCTGACCAGGGTTAGCCCTGCGCAAGATCGGGTTTTATGTCCGGGCATCACGGACGCTCCCCACAAATTATTGTGTCTCTGTCGGCACACCATCCACATCGGCATACTCATGTGTATACACGCCCCGCACGCTTTCGCGCAACGCCTGGCCGATCGAGGGGGCGTTCATCACCCGTTGAGCGAGTTCGGGCGGGACACCGGTGTACGTGCTGGTCTTCCCCGTCCGCTTCCAGACGACGGCGAGTTTGCCGTCCTCGTAACCGATCTCCTGGACGACGGAGCTATAGACCTCACGCATTTGCAAGAAACGCCTCCATTTCCTCGAAAACCTCGGCGCGCGTCAGCGAATAGTCCGGGTCGCCGTTGACATGGTACGCTGGGGCATGGTCACGCCAAGGCCCGATTGCCAAGTCAGGGAAGAACCGCGCCCGGATTGCCTCCATCGTAACCGGCTCCGAGACGATATTAACCACCCGCTTACTGCTCTCCCGGATGCGCCCGATATCCCTACCTAGTCGGCGCAGAGGATACCACTGATAGGTCGCGTTCGGGGCGATCTCCTCAAGCCGCTGCTTCGTCATCAGGTCGTAGAGCGCGTTCTTCTTCATGCCGGGGCCGAACAGGGCGGGGAGGCGGATCACGGCGGGATTGTCCCATCCCCCACTTACTAATCCCTCCACAGACTGCCGATGCACCCCATACGCATCCCTAAGAAAGAGTGTATCTACGGTCGAGATTAGGGCCATGTACTCCGCTTCGACCGCACAGAGCGCCGACCGCAAACGACGGATTGAAACTAAGTCTTCGTCAGGATGTGCGTTAGCCCACCACTTAGCCCCCGGCGCTCCCGCACACACCACAAGATCAAACTCCCGCCCCCTGATCTCGTCGATGTTCTTCGAGTTGTAGAACTCGTCGAAGTGCATCTGGCGCGCGAGGTTGCCGCCGACGAAACCGGTGTGGCCGATCAAGGCGCTCGTCATTTCGCCAGATGCTCCCACGGTAGCCCCTTCGTTAGCAGATAGCCCATGATCGCGAACAACCCGATCATAATCGCCACCAGCCCCCGGATCAGCCACCAGACAATATCGTTGATGCGCCCCTGAAACTTATCGTGGATCGCCACGAACTCGACCCGGATTGCCGCTGCCGCTGCCACGTTCTCTGCCTGGATTGCCAAGGCATCGCGTCGGTGCGCCTCCATCGCCTCTTCTAGCCTGCGCCGGTCTGCCTGAGCAGCCTCATGCCGCGCCGCTGCCGCCGCATCCGCTTGCTGAAGCGCATGAAGCCCCGCAATCACATGCTGCGCTTGGCTCGCCATCTCGTGCATGCTGCGCCGGATAGTGACCGTATCTTCTTTCAACCCGTCCAGCCGCGTCTCGACGATCGCGACCCGCTCCGCTACCGCCGTCAACGTCCGGCCGTCACCTCCACTGCGCCGCTCGCCGCTACCATTATCGGCCATGCCTTCGTGCCCCTCCTCGTCAGAGGCTTCCAATGTCCTTCTCCTCCCCGTCCTACCTAGAGTAGAACTCTATACCATTTCATCTATCCCGTATCATTCCCCTAATCACACGCTCGGCATGGAAAATAGCATCGAGCTTCCCCGCCCGAATGCGGATCGCCCGTTCGCCGACCGGCACCACATCGACGAGCCGCGCGTCCGCTGCCGACCGCGGCATTGCGCGGATCGCGAGGCGGTGATCGACGACGCGGTATTCGTCGCGGATGCGGGGGTAGAACGAGGCCATTTGGTCCAACATGCCGCTTGTTTGGTTGCCTATCAAAACCTTCGCTCCAACGGAATCAAACAACGCGCGAGCCTCCGCCCAAGTTGAATACCTCCCCATCGGCGTCCACTTCGCCGAGGTCAATGACGACAGACCCCTTTCCTCATCCCACACATAAAGCGATGGCAGAGCGCCATCCATAATCGTAACAGCCCGATCAACCGGCCCCTCCAGCAACAGCGTCAGGCACGCCTCGTAACGGTCCACGTTCAGCCCGTCGTTTGCGCAACTCGTGCAGTCGATCGTCAGATCCCACGTCGGATCATCAACCACGCCAGGCGCCCGACCGAACTCGATGTGATCCTTCAGAACCTCGGCGAAGTGCGCCGCCAGCTTGTCCGCCAGCACATGCCGCTCGCCGGTCAGGATCGCGCCCTCGACGTTCCGCAGCCCCAATTCCGCCGGGCGTTCGACCGTAATGAACTCGATCTCGTCGCGCAGGATCTGCCGATATGTCCCGAAATCCACGAGGCTATCGTGTTCGGCCACGGCGTAAATATTACAGGCCACCCCATGTGTAAAATCACCGTACTTCCCCATAAATTCACGATAATGTTCTTGGCAGGCATCGCGCGTTAATTTTGATCGCACGTAATGTTGTCCACAATGTAATCTAGCCGGAATATTACCTGTCGCCCCCGCAAAAATACGATCCGCAATTTCGTGGATAACACAATTATGCCCTTCGTTAATAAACGAAGACGCTAGATGACATCCATATAATCCTGCGCCAAGAATACGAATATTCATGGTAGGTGTTTCCATCTATGGCGCGACCGGATCTGTGATATTGTGCTTTGTCTCACACCGTATTGGCGCGCCACTGATGTATTTGTCTCAGAACTATTTCTTATCCATAAAATATCCTTATCCGTAAAACGCGCATGTGGGTGTTTTGCGCCCCTGCATGCCCTGCCCTTTCTAGCCATATCTTTCAGATTGTCGTCTCTCGTCCCCAGGTAAAGATGTGAAGGATTACAACATCTGGGATTATCGCACTTGTGGAGAACGCACAAATCTCCCTCGATATCTCCTACATTAATAACCCATGAAAGTCGGTGCGCAAGGATTGGTCGCGGTGCTGTATGCCCTCCACCGGAATACAATTGCCCATACCCTCGTCGATTAGTTGACGCTTGCCATTCCCAACATTGAGTTGGCCCCGCCATGCGCACTTTTGTCCAAAATCGCTCTGCAATAGGGCGTATAGCCATTACATCACCCCCGGCTGCCGGTCATACTGAAACAGGCCCTCGATCACCGGCAGCGTCTGCACCCGCAGCGTCGGCCGTTCGATCCGCTGCTTGACCAGCCACGGCGACATGAACCATTCGGAGAGGAACCCGCCCTTGCGGTGCTGGTATGGGTCTTCCTCCTGGATCAGCTTCGGGTAGACCTCCGACATCACGTCCCACCAGTCGGTCATGTAGTCGTTGAACAACTCGGGCGTGAAAATGTAAACCGTGTGCGTCGTCAGCCAGTTGAACCGCCCGTCGTTGTAGCCCTTCTTCCGAAGGACATTGGCGAAAATCTCCCAATCCTGCGCCCGATGGTTCAGCCCGTAGAGCTTGTGGACCGGCAGCGTCGTCCAGACATTGCGGTTGACGACGAGATCGACACCTTCGAGCCAATGATTAAGCGGAGCGAGGTCGGCTTCGCTGATCAGTTTGATGTACTCGACATAATCGGCCCGCGTCGTTTCGACCGTCGCTTGGCTGACGTTGAGGCCCAGATGCTTCGTGATCCCGGCCAGCCGATGATCCGGCGGCACGAGCTGCGAGAACCAAAAACAGCGGCGATATTGGTTGATCGCGACAAACTCGTCGGCGTCGAACTTGCCGTTTTTCCACAGCCAGTAGTGCCCGCGCGCTTCCGAAAACGCCTTGTGCTCGCTGATGTTGTCGCCGGTCTGGTCATCCACCCCCATGATGAACGGCTGGATGACAGCCCCGTGCTCGTAGCTGAACGGCATGTGGCTGATCGCGTGGGTGCGACGGAACTCAGGCACCGGCGATGATCTCCGCCATCTGCTTGCAGTGCCGCTCCCAGGTCCAATGGTCTGACAATTCTGTATTGAAAAATCCGCTATGTGCGCCCTCCATTTTGCCTACTAACCATTCCACGCATTCTCCATCGGAATATCCCGATTCAATGCGGTGGCCGCCCCACAAATCTTCCTGCCCAAAGACGGCGCGCGTAATCGTCGGAACGCCGCACGCCATCGCCTCCATCGCCACGAAATTCGTCCCACCCTCGCAGCGGTTCGGAAACACCGCCACGTCCACCCCGCCGTAGACCTCGGCCATCCGCCAGTTTGGACGCGGATCGACGAACTCGAACTGGTGCTGCTTGATGCCGGCGCGCTGAGTCCACGCATGATAGTTCGCCATCCCGACGTGCCACCCGGGCGGACTGCCGTGCTCCCACTTGCCCTCCAAATCGCCGCTCGCCCCGAACGGCGAACCCCAAGCCGCGACCAAAACCGCGTCGTCGTGCTTCTCGGCGAACAGCTTGAACGCCTCGATTACGAGGTCTTGTCCTTTCCGGTACTCGACCTTACCGCCCGAGAAGACCCGGAACCGCCCGTCGTCCCGCTTTCGGCGTACGCTCGGGTTGAAGATCGTCGGATCGATGCCCTCGTGGCATAAAGTCGATTCCACTCCAAGCGAGGCAAGGGCATCCTGGTTCCATCGGGAAGCAACACAGACGAGATCGTACTCCTTGAGCCGTTCGACATTTCTCTCAACCTCTGCAACATCCTCAAACACCGGGCACGCGATCGTCGGCGTCCCCTTCGGATGCCCGCCATAGACCTCCGGCGCCGTCAGATCGTTCCCCAGCGCCACCAGCAGCGGGGCCTCGACCCGTGTATTGCCCCTCACCGGCATCAGGATATGCTTCTGCACATCCCATGACTGGCTGATCCGCTGCCGCAACAACTCCTGCCTCGGATCGTCCGGCGGCAACTCCGCCCCCAACTCCCGTGCCGTCGATACCGCCGTGCCCGGCCAGTTCAGCGCGTATCCGAGCCCGCGCACGCCCCAACCGTGCGAAGACGCGATCGGCCAGGTAAACAGAACCTCATCGGTCTTCACCTTGGCGAGCCCGACGCCAACTCCACCCACTCCCCGTTCCCCTCTTCGACGAACCGATCCACGTCGATCCGCATCTTCAGCCACGAATCCTGCATGTGCTGCGGCGCCTTCTCCCCTGGCCCCTCATCGTAGTCCGACCCCTTCACCAGCGGCGTCCGGCCCGCGAACGGCGTCACGTCCGACCCCCGGCAGACCACTCGCACATCGTTCCGCTCCGGCGTCACAAACCGCGTATAGGCAATCTGCTGCCACCCCCGTTCCCGGCAGTCCTTCACCCCCTGATCCAGACTTGCCGCCACGAGGTAGACCACCCGCATCGGTTCAATCACGATCTTCCTCGCATCTGATGCACTTGCCCGCAACCAGCAGAGCCCCGCACGCGCAATGGCTCATAGAGATCCATCGCAACGTCTCTAGCGTCACCGCGACCGGTCCCCGGTAATCACGCGGCGGCATGCCTTCGCCGCACTCGATTGGTCCCTCAATCCCACTCTTGTAGTCTCTCGGCAACTTTCCCCACCGCTTGAACCCAACCCCCTCCGCAACCACGAAGTCGCAGCGATACACATCGACCAGCCGCCGACACAGCCGGTCAGCCTCAACCGACCAATCGTTAAGACGAGCCTCCGCCCGACGCTGCGCCTCGATCTCCAGGTTCATCCCGCCAAACCCCGCAACTCCGCCGCCACCCGCTCCAGCACGGCACCCCAACCCTCGTCTGCACCCCGCCGGAACAGCCGATGCCCCGGATACCAACCCGTCTTCTCCCCTTCCATCCCAAGCCTAAAATCCTGCCCGCGCCGGCTCACCAGCAGCCAGCAGGGCACCCCCATCGCCCCCGCCAGATGCCCGACCGCCGTGTCCACACACACCACCAGATCCATCCCTCCCAGAACCCGCGCCGTGTCCTCGAAGTTCGTGATCTCCGGCTCCCGGTCCTCGATCAACCCGTAACACCCCAGCTCCGCAAACTGGTTCTGCCCCGCCCCGACCTGCACCGAATGCAGCCGCACCCCCGGTATCTCGCTCAGCCGCAAGAACTCCGCCAGCGGACAATCCCGATGCTCCGCCTGCTCGTGCGTCGGATCGCCCGACCACGCTATCGCCACCTTCCGTGTCGGCTTGTCGCTCCGCAAGTCGTACCCAACACAAATGCCCGGGTCCACATAGGACAGCCCCGGAAAGAACGGCTCCCCTCGCTCCACCGCAGCCGGCAACGACATCATAGGAATCCATGCGTCTGCCACAGGCAAAGGACGCGGCATCGGCAGTACTTCAACATTACTCGGCAGCCCACACGCATTATTAGCCAGCGAGTACAAAGACTGGTGAATATACAACGTAACCTTGTCAGCCCTCTCCGCCGCTTCCGCCACCCACCGCAGGGCAAAGATCGCATCTCCTGCCCCCTGCTCCCCCTCGATGTACAAATGCCCAACCCGCTCCCCACGCCACAGCCGGTACGGCCGCGTCCGAAACTCCGGTATCCGCCCCATGAACCGCCACTCGTACTCCCGCCACGCCTCGCCCCACTCCCCACTCCGGGCCAGCGCAAACGCCAAAGCCAGATGCGCGTCCGGGTCGTTCGGCCCCAACTCAACCGCATCCCTCGCCTCGGCGATGGCAATGCCACCCATCCCCATCAGCAGCTCAATCTGAGACAACAACGCATGCGGCTTCCCTTCTCCCGGCTCCACATCCAGCGCCTTCCGCAACGCCCACGCCCCC
>Ga0247665_1000001_pt1 | contig 65524 bp, 75 predicted proteins | sample CNK06_metaG_FD_182716 | JGI IMG/M metagenome (GOLD analysis project Ga0247665, IMG submission 182716) | Soil microbial communities from Purdue University Martell Research Forest, Indiana, United States - CNK06 | ecosystem: Environmental > Terrestrial > Soil > Temperate forest > Bulk soil... | reverse complement strand
CCAGTTCGCAAAGGTTGCATCGAAATGGTATGCGGTGGACGAGGATGGAAAGCCGCTTTACGAGAACCCGGCGAACTGGAGTGGGATTCTGGACGATTACAAAGACCACACCAAGGCAACCACAACTCCAGCAACAATTACTCTTGATGATGGAACTGTTGTGCAAGGCTGGACCGATCCTAAGACTGGCAGGTTCACTCAGTTCATTGATAAGGTTGCTCAAGGCAAGGAACTAATCGGCGCCAGAACGGAGGCTTCAAAGGAACTAATCGGCGCCAGAGCTGAATTTGCCAAGGAGCACATCGCGCAACGCCTTGAAGGGGCCAAGGAATTACTTGGTCTGCGCGGTGAGGCAACCAAGGATCAAATCGAGCAGCGATTCCAGAACCAACTCAGGATGATTGATCCCAAGAATGAGGCGGCGAAGGAGCTGTTGCAGGCCAAGCATGATCTGGCTCTTGAGTATTACGATTACAAGGTTGCGAATCCCAACTGGAGTCCCGGGGCATTGGAGAAGGATGCGGAATATCTCCGCTCACTCAAAGAATCAAAAGCCGACCCGGCGCTGATACGCCTGGTTGAGAAGCGGGTTGAATTCGGGAAGTTGCGAGACACCGAACCCAAGGATGTTACGGTCGCCACCGAAGGCGACGAGGGCAAGGTTTCCGAGCGCATGACGGTTGCCAAGCATGAGGCGATGAAGGAGAACACGCCCGACGCGGAAACAGCAAAAGAGCTAAAGGCATACGCCGACCACAAGGTTGAGCTGGCGACCGGCGACACGCGAACTGCGTTTGGAAGAAGCCGGACGAATCTGATGAACGAATTGAAGATCAGATTGGAGAGCAAGGGATGGAATCCCGAGACTGGGAAGCGGTTGACAAATTCCGCCGCTCCAAGTGTATCTCCCCAACAACCACCCGCGACCACATCCGGCAAACGATTCAAGTGGACTCCCGAAGGACTCGTCCCACAATGACCCGATGCCAACCGAAGTTGAAATTCCCGATATTGGCATCGTTGAATTTCCCGATGCGATGTCGGAGCGGGACATTTCGGATGAAGTTCCGAGGCTGATTCAGAGGAACAACGTCAGGCATGGACTTGGTGCGGTTTCTCAGGCGATCAATCTTTCCGAGACGGCGCGCGCCGCAACCAATGTTGGCATCCGAGGCCAAATAGAAATGCTCGGAGAGGAACGAGCGGCGAAACGGGCAAAGATCAAGCAGGAGATAGAAGCTAAATCGGAAGCAAGTCCAGTGTGGCTTGAAAAGACGCTTGGGTTTCTTGGAAATCAAGGCGCGGAGGTAGTTGGAAACCTTGCCAATCCTGTCAACCTAATCAACAAGACGGTCAACGCCATTGCTGGCCGTCCAGTTGTTTCCGAATACAATGGCGCCAATCTTGAGGGATTGATTCAGCAGCCAGTTCAGATGGTGGAGGAGCTGACTCCCGGGATGCCGCGAGGCACGCTGACCGGACCAGACAACCCGATAACGGGAGTTGCCAAAGGCGCTGAAGAAATCGCGTCTGGGTTTACAACCGGAGAAATGATTTCGTCCCTGCCTGCGTTTGCCGCTGGGCCAGAGTTGGCGTTGCTCAAGACAGGCGGCAAGGCAGTCATGGCTGGAGGGGCAATTAAGAGCGTTCCTGAGTCCATCAAGAACCTGCAACAAGTCGCCAGCGATCCCGACGCCACGAAAGCCGATATCGCCAAGGCCGTCACCGGGGTTGTCATTGGAAGCTACATCGCAACCAAGATGGCTGAACAAGTGCCGACTTCTTTACCCGGCGTGGCGGCGACCTCAGGCAAGACTCTGCTGCCTACTCAAAATCAGGCGCTAGATATTGCCGCGAAGGAAATGGAGCGTCAGGTCAGGCAGGGAGAATTGACGGGCGGTGAATCCACCAGAACCCGACAAGTCGAACGGCCAGAGACTTTTATTGCCGTCTCACCCGATTTACAGATTCTCGCGCCGCAGACAGCTGCAGTAATTGAACAAACAACCACGGAGGTTTCAAATGCCAAAACAATACGAACGGATACGGGACAGTTACGTGAGCCGGGGAAAGCCATTGAAGGAGGCGAAGCGGATCGCAGCGATGACCTACAACTCGCGCCATCCGGGACACCCAATGCACCCGGACAGGCCGAAGTCTCGCCGGAAGTCAAAGCGCCTGTTGCCGCCGATGTCGAAAATGCGCCACTGAGGACTGAGGAGAAAGCAGAGCCAGCGGTTGAAGAACCAACACCTTCCGCTCCCGTCGAGCAACCCAATGCACAAAGGACGGAGGCGGCGGTCGAGCCACTGACACCCGTTGGTGGGGAACCGACCGCCGCTGTTCCTACCACTCCCGCCAAATCTGAGACGACAAAGAAAGTAGTCGAAAAACAAGCCACTCCGTCTGCCGCTGTCGACAAGGTCGAAGCAGAAGTCAAATCCGTAGCCAAAACCGAAGGCGCGCGGTCAGCAAAGGAAGTCAAATCGGAGCTGGTTGATAGGTTGGAGAAGGCGATTGAGGAAGCAAAACCAATGGTGGATGTAATCGGCAAGGAGCCGCTGAAGATCGCTTACGGCGTGGACGTGAAAGGAAAGACGCTTTACCACGAATCCACGCTTGGGGAGCACATGAGCGAGACGGTTAAAAGAAATGGCGAGGATGTCCCGAAATACTCCAAGGAGATTCAGGAGGCGCTTGAAATTCACGGCAAGAAAGTCACCATTGATATTCCAGGAGATGGAACATTTAGAATTTGGAACACAAAAGAGGCCCTTTCTGAAGTTTTAGAGCGTGCAAAGAAAATCCCGACTTCAAGCACCGAACCCACGAAGGTAAAGGTGCGAAACATATCCAAGGCTGACAGGGAATGGGTTCAGCAGCAGGTCAAATCTCAAGAGAAGGCTGAACCCGCCGAAGTCGGTCCCGGCATGGGTGGCGCCATCCCGTCTGAATTCGAGCGAAGTCCAGAACTGGCAACGTCAATCAAAAATGCCGTTGTTGACAAGGAGCGGGCCAAGCGTGGACTTCCGCCCGCCATGCAACCGGCCAAGCGCAGTTTCGGAGAAGTCTGGGATCGCGCCATGGCCCTGATTGACCATGACCCGGAGTACCAACAATCGCTGATAAACCAACTTCGGGAGAATCCTCATGCCGTCACAGACATCGAGGACGCCATACTTCTCCACCGCCAGATTGACCTCCAGAACGAGTACGGCAAGGCGACACGCGATCTCGCGCAAGCGTACGAGGATGGACGAATGGAGGCTGTTGCCACCGAAAAGGCGCGCGTCTCCGGACTGAGCGACCAGTTGCTTGACCTTTACAATATCAACAAGAAGGTCGGCACGGCGACTGGGCGAGGACTCAACGCCCGAAAAATGATGGCTTACGAGGATTTCACGCTGGCCAAAATGGAACTGGAGAAGCGTGCGGCAAAGGGTGGTGCTCCGCTGACCGACGCAGAGCGTTCCGAAGTCGTCAGGCTCAACAAGAAGATTGAGGAGACTCAGAAGGCTTACGACGACTACGTTGCCGCCACGACAGCCAAGGAAGCGCAGCGGGCCGTTCAAGACGCGCTGGACGAAGTTGAGCAGGCGGCACGCAAGGAGCAACCGCCATATCACCCGAGAGTCCTGAAGATTGCCGAACAGTTTGCGACCTACATGGAGAAGCAGGCGGATTCGGCTCTGGCTCGAATCAAAGAGCGTCGAGGACGGCTCACCGCAGGCATTGATCCGACCGAACTTGCCGATCTGTCAATCATCGGCGCGGCCAAGCTGACCCGCGGCGTGGTCGAACTTGCCAAGTGGTCTGAAGCCATGATCCGGGACGTGGGCGACTGGATCAAACCCCATCTGGACGAAATCCGAAAAGCCAGTGAAGCAAAACTTGAAACCGAAAGCGCACAGCTCGAAAAAAAGCACGGCAAAATAACAGCCGAGCGTGTCAAGCGTGCCCCCAAAGACGCAGCCACCAAAGAAGCCGAAGCCACGACCAAAATCAAAGAGCGTATTGACTCCGGAAAGCGCGATGAAATTACGCCGCTTGTTCAAAAACTGGCTCGCGCATTTGTGGAGACTGGCATACGAGAACGCGAGGCTCTCATAGACGCCGTGCACGGCGTTCTGGAAAGCATTGACCCGTCATTCACCCGGCGCGAGACGATGGACGCCATCAGCGGTTATGGAGACTTCAAGCAACTGACCAAGGATGAAATCAGCGTTCAGTTGCGCGACCTGAAAGGCCAGATGCAGCAGGTCGCCAAGCTGGAGGACATGCAGGCTGGACAGGCACCACAAAAGACAGGTGTCGAACGGCGTTCTCCAAGTGATGAGGAACGACGACTAATAAAATTGGTGAACGAGGCCAAGAAGAAGGGTGGCTTTGTCGTCACTGATCCTGCGACTCAACTTGCCTCCGCATTGACCGCGCGCAAGACCTATTACCGAAACCGAATTTCAGATTTGAAGCAGGAGATTGAGACGCGGGAGAAGCTGGTAAAGACCAAGACGCCATCGCCAACCGACCCCCAGTTGGAAGCGATGAAGAAGGAATACGAGGCGCTCAAGGCAGAGCATGAGGAGATTTTCAAGAAGCCGGGATTGACTGACGAACAGCGATTGGCATTGGCCGAAAAAGTTGCTACTCGACAGATTGCAGAACTCGAACGTCAGCTAAAGACCGGAGAGATATTCCCGGCTGGAAAGAAGCCGTTCTTGGGAACAAGCCCGGCACTTGAAGCGGCGAAGGCTAGAATTGAGGCTTTGAAGGCGGAGCGGGAATATGCCCGGGAGTTGATTCAGACAAGCCCTCAACCATTGGATGTCGAGGCACAACGCAGGACGGCGGTTCTGGATAAACGGATTGACGAGCTTGAGAAGCAAATAGAACACGAAACCGTATTTCCAAAAGGAAAGACCGAGAAGGTTGAAACACCTGAAAATGCTGAAAGAATTAAGCGGCTTGATGAGTTGAAGGAGCAACGGAAATTCATCCGAGAGAGATTACAACCCAAGCCAGAGCGCGATCCAGAAGCCATCGCGTTGAAAGGACTCAAGGCAAGGCTGGCAAGGCAAACGGCTGACCTAAAAGACAGACTTTCGCGTGGAGACTTCTCCAAAAAGCAGAAACGAATTATCCCAATGGATTCGGAGGCGAACCGGCTACATTACGAAATGTCCAAGGCCAAGGTTGCATGGCATGAGGCTCTGATGAAAGACCGGCTTGCCAACCGAAGCCTTCCGAGAAAGGTGTTCGACACAGCGGGAGAGGTTTTGAACCTGTCCCGAGCCGTGGTGACGAGTTCCGACTTTTCTGGAGTTCTTCGTCAGGGTGGATTCATAGCCTTCGCCCACCCGATCCGGGCTGCCAAATCTTTCCCAGCCATGTTCCGGGCTTTCCGTTCCGAGGCGGGACAACATGCGGTTGACCAAGAGATTTTAGCTCGCAAGAACTACCCGATTTATCAGCAAGGAAAGCTCTACTTGTCCGAGCACGGTCACAAGCTCTCACAGATGGAAGAAGCGTACATGTCCCGATGGGTGGACAAGATTCCAAAGCTGTCCGAGAACATGGGGATAGCCGGTAAGATTGCGCTTTCTCCAATTACCATTCCTGGAAAAGTAGTGGCGAGTTCTCAGCGAGCGTACGTCACATTCCTGAACAAGCTCCGAGCCGACTCATTCGACGCAATGTCAAATTCCTTGGCCAGAGATGGTAAAGAGCTTACGCCGACCGAAGTAAACGCCATCGCCAATTTCGTCAACGTGGCCACCGGACGCGGCAATCTGGGCATGAAGGAAAACGCCTTGGTCGGACTCAACACGGTATTCTTTGCACCCCGCTACGTCGCCAGCCGATTTCAACTCCTCGCCGGCCAACCTCTCTATCGTGGAAGCGCGAGAACCCGAACGCTGATGGCGAAGGAGTACGGTCGCTTCTTGGCTGGCGCCGCCGTTGTTTACGGATTGGCTCAAATGGATGGCGCCACGATTGAGCAAGACCCGCGCTCCGCTGACTTCGGAAAACTCCGGTATGGCAACACACGAATTGACCCGATGGCTGGACTCCTCCAGAACACCGTTCTGCTTTCACGCCTTGGATCAGGGGAAACCAAAACCAGCAAAGGCAACATAGTTCCTATACGCGGACCAAAAGTGCCCTACGGCGCCCCCAATGCTGCCGACGTGACTGCAAGATTCCTTCGTTCAAAACTAAGCCCTGCGATTGGAACAGGGCTAAACCTTCTGACTGGTAAAGACGTGGTTGGACAGCCGGTCACACCCGAGTCAACAGCTTCAAACCTGCTTGTGCCTTTGTCCCTTCAGGACATTTACTCAACGATGCGCGAGCAGGGAATCGAACGCGGGACAATCTTTGCGTTGCTGTCCATCTTCGGGATGGGCTTGCAGAATTACGAGCAGAGGAAAACAACCACCCGTTAATGGCCATCACCCGCTATGGATTGATTTGGGACGAAGGGCTGACCGATCTGGACGTTGAACTTCTCGCCTTCCGCATGGGCACCGCTGCGATGGGCGGCGATCCCGACAATCGTCCCTATCACTTCAAGAACATCGTGCGCCATTTCTGGGGCGCAAAATCCAAGTGTCATTTCCAGTGGAATCCATGGAATGAACTCATGTTGGCCGAGTCATGTCAGAACCAAAGACTGGCCCTCAGCGGCGCGGCCGCGTCGGGGAAAAGTCGCTTCGCTGCAATGTGGGGAATCGTCAACTGGCTCTGTCAACCAGGAAAGACGATTGTCCTTTTCACGTCCACCAGTTTGAGTGATTCACGCAAGCGTATCTGGGGAGCCGTGGAGGAGTATTTCATGGCGGCGAGCGACAAGAACGGACGGCCATTGCTTCCCGGAAAGCTGACCAGCTCGACCTGCAAAATACGAACAACCGACGGAATCAAAATCTGGCCGGATAGCGAGGCGGGCATGTTTTTGATCCCTGGCGACCGGGCGAAGCTAAAGGAAAACATCGGGAAGCTCATCGGCATTCACACCGCTCGCGTGCTGTTCATCTGTGACGAGATGCCCGAATTGTCGCCGGCACTTGTGGAGGCGGCTGAATCAAACCTTGTCGTGAACCCGTTCTTTCAATTCATGGCTCTTGGAAACTTTGCCAGCGTTTATGATCCGTTTGGCCAGTTCGCCACTCCAAAGACAGGCTGGGGAAGCGTGTCAGAGGAAACCGACCGCTGGGAAACCGACCGCGGCATCTGCCTTCGATTCGACGGACTGAAAAGCCCGAACGTGCTTCTTGGCGAGGAGAAGTATCCCGGCATTTACAGCACGCGCCACTACAAGGAGCAGCGCGAAGGACCAGGCGGCGAGCATTCCGTTCGATTCTGGCGCATGTGCCGGTCGTTCCCATGCCCTGAGGCTGACGCCAACCGAATCTATTCCGAATCCGACCTGTTGCGCGGGCGCGTGCATGAAACCGTTCGCTGGCAGTCTGTGCCGACGCGCGGTGCCGCTCTTGATCCAGCCTTTGCAACAGGCGGTGACAAGGCCATGATGTATGTTGGCGACATGGGAACGAGCACCGACGGAAAACAAACCCTGCAATATACCCAACGAATCGAGTTGCGCGAGGATGTCAGGAAAAAAGACGAAAGCCGGTCCTTGCAGATCGCTAAACTATTCCGAGATAAATGCGTTGCCCTGGGGATTCCTCCCGAAAATGCCGCGTTCGACGCATCAGGCGGAGGACTTCCCTTTGGTGCGTTGCTGGCCGAAGTCTGGTCGCCTAAGATCGTGGCGATACAGTTTGGCGGTGCGGCATCTGATAGAGTGGTTGGAGTGAAGGACCGTCGCCCCGGCAACAAGGCATTCGCCAACCGCGTCACCGAGCTTTGGTTTGCCGGCGTGGAATATGTCCAGTCCGACCAGATCAAGGGCTTACCCAAGGAGACGGCCCGGGATTGGACGGAACGCCGTTACGAAACGGTGAAAGGCGGGGATGGCCTGCGTATGCGCGCGGAGAAGAAAGAGGAGATGAAGGTGCGAATAGGCCACTCACCAGACGACGGGGATGCCGCGCTGATTCTGTTGGCGTTGTTCCGGGAACGGTTCGGATTCAACCCGATGGGAATGGAAGGCAAACGCATGGTTGTGAAGGACAGTTGGAAAAAGCGTGCCCAGTTAGTGAATCGCATTTACGCTCGTGTGGAATACTCAGCCGAGGCCGCATGAAAAAGGTAAAAGACAACTCAGCCGTTCCGAGGGGTGGAACTTTCATTTATAAACACGACAATGGGTACGAGCAAAGGCATCCCTACTTTGACCAGCTCAAGAAGATGGTTGTTGATTATAAACACGCGAACAACCTTCCGATTGGATTGCAGTTTGATGAACAGTTTGAAGAGGAGCTTTGCCGGAATGCCGCAGCCAGCACTTGTGAGGAGTTTTTACCCCCAAGTTTGTTAGAGAAGATGTCAACGCTGGCTCAGGCACTTTATAAGTCAGCAAGGACAGGATTTAAGACTGTTACGGCGGAAGAATTTGACGCTCGCCTGTCTATTTGTGGAGCTTGCAATTTCTTTAGCGGGAAAACCGGAATCATGGCGGTCGCCTGCGCCAAGTGCGGCTGCTCTGCAAAAAAATTGCAGTTAGCAAGTGAAAGTTGTCCGATTGGGAAATGGAACGAGGTTTAATTATGAACAATACCGACTCGGACGTAAGCCTAAAGACTCTGCAAGACTCGGGCACGCCACCCGAAACGCGCATCGCCACCGCAAGTCAAGCAAGGTCGATCTACGAAAGAATGTGGTCCGCCGACGTTGTGAGGGCCAAGAAGCGTCAGTTGGTCAAGGGACTGGTTGATGGCAACCCTCCCTACCGCCAATCCGACCTGAGCGCGGCTGGACGCGACAATCAATGCAATGTCAACTGGCGCATTGCCGAGTCATATTTCAACAATGCCGTTGGCGCGTTTTACGACCTGTTCTCCGAAGCGCCATCCTTCGCCTCCATCCGGTTAAAGGCTGACAGCAAGGAACTGGCTGACCAGTACTCAAGGAAGGTCACGACTCACTTTGACTGGCTGTGCCGGTTCGAGCCGTCGTTTGATTACAACATTCAGATCAGTCAGGACGAGATGACGCTTTATGGGTGTGGTCCGCTGGTCTTTCAGGACAACTTCGATTGGCGGCCGGAAGCTGTTCTGGCCGGCAGGCTGAAAGTGCCCGAGCGATCCAAGAGCAACACGGCGTATTGGGAACTCGCCTCGGTGGAAGTGGATTACCTCGCGCACCAGTTGTATGAGCGAATCCTGCACGTCAAGGAAGCAACCGACATGGGATGGAACGTGGAGCGTGTGCGACAGGCCATCATGCGCGCGCATCCTGATTACCAGAAAGGCGGACTGTGGATTAACTGGGAGTGGCATCAGCAACAGTTGAAGAACGGGAGCCTCTACTATTCCAACACCAGCACAACGATCCGTTGCGTGCATCTGTTCTTCCGTGAGTTCTGCAAACTTGGAGAACCGGAAGGCAAGGTCAGCCACGTAATCATCCTCGCCGACACAGTGGAGGGGATGCCGGGAGACAAGTTCCTTTTCCAGAAGGTAGGCCGGTTCGACAACTGGAATCAGTGCATTCACCCGATGTATTACGACCGTGGCGGGGGCGGCTTCCACCACTCCGTCACCGGCATGGGAATAAAAATGTTCTCTGCCATAGAATTTCAGAATCGGCTGATGTGCAATCTGGCGGACAAGGCTTTCTCGCCCAAGATGGTTTTCAAGCCGACAACCTCCACACAAGCGGAAGAATTTTCACTTACTCAGTTCGGGGAGTATTCCGTACTTTCCGAGGGTTTTGAAATGATCCAGACGCCCATTCAAGGCGTGATGGAGGAGGGTCTGGTGTTCAACCGGGAACTGGGCAACACGATATCCTCGAACCTGAGTCAGTATCGAGCGCGTCAGTCCAATCAGAAGGGAAATCCGCGCACAGCCTACGAAGTCGGCATAGACGCCCAACAGGAAGCGAGCCTGCAAAAGACTCAGATGAACCGCTACTACGCGCAGAAGGATGCGTTGTATGCGGAGATGTATCGCCGGGCTACTGCCAAGGAATACGGCTACGGGCCGGGAGCGGAACGGTGCAAGGAATTCATCAAGCGTTGTGTTGAGGACGGCGTGCCGCGCGAGGCGTTGACCAAGGTGGATTACGTCAAAGCCAGTCGCGTTGTCGGTCAGGGAAGCGAGTTCCTTCGCAAGCAAACACTGAACGAGATTTGGATGACGGTCGGTCCCGGGTTGCCCGAGACTGGACGCACACATTTGATTGACGACATGATTGCTGCTGGCGCGGGGCAGGCCGCCGTGGAGCGATACAACCCGCAGCCGACACCAGACCAGTTGCCCGACGACCAGGTTGCGACCGCCATGGGCCAGGTTGCGGACATGAAGATCGGCGTGCCCGCCGTGGTTACGGCATCCCAAAATCCAGCCATCTTCGCTCCGGTCTTTTTGCAGGCCGCAGATCAAGCCGCTGCGACATTGCAGCAGGGCGCCAATCCACAAGAGGTTGCTTCGTTCCTGGATTTGTCCGGGCAGGCCATCGCGCAACATTTGCAACGGCTCTCGCGCGATCCTTCGCGGAAACAACTCGTGGCGGAACTGACGGAGCATTGGAAGAAGCTGGCCGTGCTTCACGATCAGCTTGTTCAGCACATTCAAGAACAGGCGCAGCAACAGCAACAGAAGCAAGCCGAGATGCAGAAACAGATGGCCGCGCAACAATCCGATTTCGCGCTCAAGAAAATGGAGTTGGACAACAAGCAGGCGTTGGCCACTCAGAAAACTCGTTTCGGCATGGCGGAAAAGGGAGTCAAAACCAGACAATCTCTCGCGCTGGCAGATGCCAAGGCCGCGACCGATATTCGCAACAAAACCGCACAGCAACGGCACGATATGCGAATGGAAGAATTGGAGGCCGAGCATAAGCGGGCTATGGCTATGAATGGCTCAGAAGAATAAGTGTTGACAACGTAAGCGGTGTTAGCTAATAGTCTGCGCGTGAATCGCAGCGAGCCTTGCCCAAAGTGTAAAGGAACAGGAAAAGTCCTGTGCCAGGCGTTTGTAGGCGGTCAGATGCGCCATCTTCGAGAAACAACTTCCACGTCGTTACGTGAAACAGCAAGGCACATGGGATTTAGTGCTGCATACATCTCCGACCTTGAGCTTGGAAGAAGACATTGGTCCGATGAATTGATCGCTCAATACAAAACCGTAATGGGAATCTTGACCACGGCCAACAAGTTGAAGAAGGGGAAGAAGTCGTGAGTTTAACCGCCGCATTTATTTCCTGCCGGGAGCAGCCGAAGTTCCGATGGTTTCTTGACTCACTTAGAAACCAAGGCGGGAATGATGCCCCGATCATCTTCGTGGACGGTTACAGCTCTCGCGCTTTAGGAACAATAGCGGATGGAGTTCTTCATGTGGCGCCTAAGCCGACGGTGTGGTCTGGTCCGCACCGTCTCACAAAGGATGAGTGGTGGAGTAAAAGCTCATCCCTTAATAGTGCCATTTGCCTATGCAAGACTGACTGGATCGCTTTCTGCGACGACCGTTGCGTTTTGAATCCAGGTTGGCTTGACTCCGTGCGCGAGGCAATGGCTGGCAATTATTCCGTGTGCGGTTCTTATAGCAAACACTCGGATTTGAAAGTCGAGAACGGCGTCGTCAAAAACTACGGCCAACTCATGGGCCAAGATCACCGCGACCGACCCGGAGGCGCGGAACACTTCAAGCATCACTGGTTTTTCGGATGCACCTTTGCGTTGCCTCTGGAATGGGCATTGCAGGTGAATGGGTTTGAGGAGCTGTTGGACGGACTTGGCGCCGAGGATACCCAGTTTGGTTCAATGCTGAGGGCGAACGGATTCGAGATGAAATACGATCCACGCATGAGAGTCTTGCAGGACAGGACGCCCGGCGAGTGCGGCCCAGAGATGAAGAAAACTTCCAAACGTCGTTACGATCACGACAAGGAGGCGAAGGATTACAAGGCCATCGAACGATTTTACGGACAGAAGCAATCTCAGCATCCGATCAACCTCCGCGAGATTCGCGCAAAGGTTCTGGCGGGAGAGCCGTTCCCACATCACGGCGGTCAACCGAGCCATGATTGGTTTGACGGACAACCGATAAAGGACTTCGAGTGAGCTTAGCACCAACGATTAACTATGGTCGGTCGAAGTTTTTGAATCTTCCACATGCCGCGGAAGTGATTCGAGAGATAGTTGATGAGGATTGCTACCGATTGGGGATGATTCCAGACCGATCAACCGTAATCGATGTGGGGGCGTTTTACGGTGAATTCGGGCTTATCTGTCATCTCAACAAACAATGTAAGGTGATCGCATTTGAGCCGTCGGTTGACAACTTTCAAGTTGCTAAAGCAAATGTTGCGTTGAACAACATCGAACTTGGTAGTTATGCTTACGACCTTAACCATGTGGCAATTTCCTCAACTAATGGGAAAATAGAATTCTACCACCGACTAGATCATCCTGCCGGGAGTTCGTCATGTAAAATGAATGGACTGGCGCCAGTTCCGGTCGTGTGCGTTACAATGCAGTACGTCATTCAAACAGTTCTTGCAGCCTTCGGATCGGAAAACCCAATCGTAGTCAAACTGGACTGCGAGGGAGCAGAAAAGGAAATTTTCGAGAACGACTTGGACTGGTTAAGCCATGTCAGCATCCTTTGCATGGAATGGCATAATTATGACGGCCACATCTATGCCGATGCGTTGAGAGGACAAGGATTCTCGGTGGAGATTACCGGCAGTGGAATTCCAAGGCCAAAATACGACAAAAGCATGGCGGGCGGGCTTCTGTTCGCAACAAAACAAAAAGCATGAAACTCTGTGGAGTCCTGATCGCCAGCCGCGGCCGGCACGAAAGATTGATTGAGACGATCAAATCCGTTGCGGCGACAAGCAGTGCTGAAAACGTCCAGATTTGTCTGAGGCTGGACGGCGATGACTACCCGACGCTTGGTGTGGTGCCGTTGATTTACAGCATCTATCCCGACGCCCGAGTGCTCATTGGACCGCGCAATAAGGGATACAGCTCGCTTTCCGAGTTCTACACGGAGATGGCGCTTCACTGCAATGCTCGCTGGATTGTTTGCACGAATGACGACATCACCTTCGAGGGCGAACCTGGATGGGACAACCAGTTGGCGATAATCCCGACGGATGGAGTTTTGGTTGAACCAGAATTCTACCAGCTTGGCCCTTCAAAGTATCCGAGCGGATCGTGCTGCATCCTGCCAATCGTTCCAAACCGATGCTGGGAGAAGTTCGGACAACACATGCTGCCTGACCCAGTTGACATTGGGCTAAGGCAGCTCCTTGTGGACAACCATGGCTGGCGAGTCTCACTTCTCAAGGGGATGTGGGCGAATCATGCCCGGGATACTGGCGATGTTCTGGTAGAACACAGGCAACTCTGAATCGCCATGGATGAAGACGATCAAATAAATCTGCGCGATGGCAACACAACCTTTTGAAATGACGGTTGACGAGAAATTCCGAATCCTCGGCAACGATGGGAAGTCTGTTCCAAAGTCAATAGACGCGCGTGCGTGGGCTATCGCCTTTGTGTACTCAGCGCGGGCCAATCCAAACATTTCGACCGACGAAGGTTGCATGATCGGCTGGTTCTCAAACTCCATCATGGCCGGCTACGACGCTGGCAAGGCTCGCGCGATTCAAGAGATTGCCACCATTTCGGAAGCCGTGACCGAGGCGTTGTCTAAAAGTCCACCCACTTTCTCCGACTACCGAAAGTATCAATGCGAAATGTGCAAGGGAGAAGCGACGATTTACAGCAAAGATAGGAACTGGTATTTCTGCAACTCCTGCATTGAGAAGATCAAGACGATGGGACTGGAGAGCTTGACATGACACTCCACGAAGAAATCACTGCGGAACTTGAGCGCATACGCGAAGGCTGGTGCGATCCAGAAAAGGGCATTGCCATTGCCGAGAAAGTCATGCAAGAGGACTGCAAGACCTGCGTCGAGATAGGAGTGTTCGCCGGCAAATCACTCATCTCTGCCGCCATAGGTTTGTCAAAGAAAGGCGACGGAATCATTTACGGAGTGGATTCGTGGCAGGTGTCCGACTGCCTGGTGGACGTGCCGGAAGCGGACGCACGCGAATGGTGGTCGCACGTTGTTAATCTGGAGGGCATCTACAATATGTTCATCGGGAACATTCACGCCTCGGGAATGGCCAAGCACATTAGGGTGCTCAGGATGACCAGTCTGGACGCCAGCAAGGTTATCCCTTCGCCCATCGACTTTTTGCACATAGATGGAACTCATTCGGAATGGAGTTCAACGTCCGACGTATGCCTGTGGTTGCCAAAAATTAGGTCAGGCGGGATCGTTTTGCTTGATGACTCAAATTGGAACAGCACTCAAACCGCTGTCCGATTCACGGAAAAGTGGTGCGACAGGCTGGAAACGATCACGGGGAAGGAATCAACTTCCACCTTTTTCAGGAAAAGGTAATAGACTTTATGACTGAGGACGAGATTGACGAAGCCCGGAAGCGCGGAGCTAAAGCAGGGATCATTCATCTCGACTCAGGGATCATTCATCTCGACTCTGAAAGAGCAAAAATCCTCGGCTTTACGAGCGACAAATATGACGGATACCTGTGGAAGCTGGACAACGCCGTAATGGTATCCTTCATTGTCTCAAAGCAACGCGGCAACTTCCGTGAACTGGTGCGCAGAATCCACGCACTCGGACTCACAGTGAAAGTGCCTGCACCGATTTGTTATGCGGAGTTTGAAAATCATACGTAAAGGCAAAGCGCCGAAGAATGAAGATGTTCTTTTCGGGACGTGCAAACGCTGCAACTGTCGCGTCTCCGTGAACCGCGAGGAAGCCTCATGGGACGATGGATCGCAAGGCGGATACTTCATTCAGTGTCCCTGCTGTAAGTATGGGTTTCTGTGGCTCTGCCTGACGAGATGGACATGAATCTTAAACCGCATAACGACAAAGCTGACCGACCGGAGGCGACAAAATGAAATACCTATCCGAAGAAGATGAACAGTTCGTAGCTGAAGACTACCAAGGTCCGCCCGGAGGCAAGCCTCCGGCTCGTGTCCAGCGCCTTGTTAGTCGTCGCCGTCGCAAGAACCGAATCGTAATGGCTATTGCCGCTGCGTTGCTCCTCTTGGTTTGGGTGCTGCATGGATGGGTGATGCTGATTGGGGTAATTGGCCTAGGAATTTTTCTCGTGTGTTTCGTTGCCTTCATCGAGTGGTATCACGCCGACTAACGACCAAGCTAACCCCACTGGAGGCGTCGAATGACTACGATGAAACAAATGCAGGCAGCGGCAAAATGGGATAGCGGATTCGCCAAACCTGAGAGCGAGCCTCCAGTTGCGGGTTCAGCGACTGGTTCGGCCAACTCGTCCACTGCCAAAGAAACTCTCAAAAAGGAAATCGCGCGAATCATAGATGCCGCTTTCACTGCCGGATTCGATGCGGAAAATGCAAGCGCACTCGACCACTTCGACGGCTTCGCTCTCGCCGATGCCGCCATAGAACAAAGTTGGCCGAACGCCGCCTTGAGCGGCGTGGAAAGAAAACCGTGAACAATCCAGACGTTACGGAAAAACTGAGTGCGCCCAGCACGTCCGCTCCAAGAAGTGGTTGGGCTGTGTGGGAACTGTTGATATTATTCTTCTTTTTCCAAAGCCTCATCGGAGTCGCGTGGTTCGCATTCGACCATGTAGATAACGAGCGATTCGGGGCGGTTATTGTAGGGAGCGTAAACTTTATTAGCGGCTCTGCCTGCACACTGATACTCCAAGAGATCACCAAACGAAGGCGTCAGTCCAACGCTCCGCATGAGCCACGCGGCGCGAAATCCTGAATCCCAATCCATGCAAACCGACACTCAAAAATCAGAAACGCTCGCCGCGTTGGACTCCATGCGGTTGTTAGCCGACTCCCCGACGCTACTTCATGTGCTGAAATTCGCGGCGCGGATGGAGGCGAAGCTCTCGCAGAACCGACATAAAGGCGACCGAGATGGATGGCTGAAAGATGACCCGTGGAGTCTAGTTGAGCGCATCCTTGATGAAACGGTAGAAGTGCAACAGTGCTTCACTCAGGGCAGCGATGACCGCATAGACTTCAAGGACGCCGAAGAACTGGCGGATGAGTGCGCCGATGTCGCCAACTTCTGCATGATGGTTGCTGACTGTGCCGCCACGCAAGAGTCGGCTAACGACTGACCTATGCCACTGAGCGCAGAATACCCAGACTATGGAATGCCTCACGCACTTCCGCATGTCGAAACCGTAACTGTGCCGACAAGCGGAGCGAAGTTGGCATCAGGGAATTGTTGTGCTGCGCCGTTAACAGGCCAGGAATTGCACAAAATATGGGCGGACTCATGCGGGTATTCGTCATTAAAGTTTATGGAGGCGTGGGAGCATCAACATCCTCACTTCCGAAATAGATGGGACGCACTGGCACAAGAACTTAACGACCGCGCGCAGCACAACGCAAAGGTCAGCCATGAGTGACGCGACCGCGACATCCGATTGCAAGCAAGCCGTGGTCGCAAAGGCTGAAAGCAAGCCTCCGGTTGCGCTTCAGCGCATGGTTAGCCCGCTTCCGTGCCCGTTCTGCGGTGGAGCGGCAAAGCTCCGACTCGACAAATGCTCCGAGCGGGTCAACTGCATCGTATGTGGTGCGGAATCAGACGTGTTCAGAAGCAATAGCGGAATGTCTGCTCTCACCGCATGGAATAAGCGGGCTAACGTGTGGTATCAGAATGTCGAAAGACGATTAGCTAGCCATTGTCTAACGCTCTCGAATAAAGACTCTGTGGCTGCGCTCGCGGAGATGCCGGATGGCTGCGCGCAACTCGTGGTGACAAGTCCACCGTACGACAACCTGCGCACGTATGGCGGGCACTCGTGGGACTTTGAAGGCACGGCTCGCGAACTGTACCGAGTGCTGTGCGATGGTGGCGTGCTGTGCTGGAACGTCGGCGATGAAGTGGTGAACGGCTCTGAAACGCTCACAAGCTGCAAACAGAAAATCCACCTCGCGAAATGCGGCTTCCGTGTCCACGACACGATGATCTACGAGAAGCTGAACTTCAGTCACCCGGAGCGCGTGCGATACCACCAAGTTTTCGAGTACGTGTTCGTGATGTCGAAGGGACAGCCTCGCTGCTTCAACCCGCTCAAGGACAAGAAAAACGCAACTGCCGGGTGCGTGGGAAATCTCGGCGTGAACACTTACACAGAACGCGACGGCACGAAGTCCGTGCGCTCAAAGAAACTCACCGCCGAGTACGGAATGCGCGGCAACGTATGGCGCGGGAAAACTCGCGGCCAAGAGGATATGTGCGAGCGACTCAACCATCCGGCGATGATGCCGAAATGGCTGGCCCGCGACCTGATACTTTCATGGTCGAATCCCGGCGACCTTGTGGCTGACCCATTCGCGGGCAGCGGAACTACCGGGCATGAAGCCATCGCCAACGGACGGCGGGCGTGGCTCAACGACGTAAACGCCGACTATCTGAAACTGTCCGATGAAAGCTGCTCGACAACCCGAGGGCTGGCGCTGGCCGGGTAACGACTGAGATGAGAGACGGCGCGCCCATGACGTTCGACTTCGCGAGAGACGCAATCGCGCCGTTCTCTCCATCGAATTGTTCGGCATTTCGGTGTGTCGTAGCTGATCCGACGTGGGAAGTGAACCGCCTCGAAAGTCCCGGAAGCCAAGGCTTCGGAACTCAAGAGCGCGTCCTGAAAAGTGTGCCGCTAGAATATCCGACGATGAGCGTGGAGCAAATCGCCGCGCTGAAAATCCCGGCTGACAAAGATGCTCACTGCTACATCTGGACAATCAACAGCTACATCGAAGCGACCTATGACATCGCCCGCGCTTGGGGCTTCGAGCCGTCAACGATGCTCTACTGGCTCAAGCAACCGATTGGGCTTGGACTCGGCGGCGCGTTCGTGCCGTGCGTCGAGCCGATTCTGTTTTGTCGCCGTGGCAAGCTGTCGTGGAAAAACCGATGTGACCGGAACTGGTGGGGCTGGCCTCGTGGCCGGCACTCGCAGAAGCCCGAAGAATTTCAAACGGTCGTGGAGTCTGTATCTCCCGGCCCGTATCTCGAAATGTTTGCCCGGCGGAAACGGCACGGCTGGGCGTCGTGGGGCAACGAAATTGCCAGCGACGTAGAAATGCCGAACAGTGATTAACAAACTCCAATCTGTTATTTCGTGACTACTTCACTTGCAATCCAACGACTTGTGGAAATGTGAATATCCTGACTGCCATCAAGCTAACCATTGAGCAAGAGCCGCCAAGCATTCTGGAGCAGACTCAATTTAACTGTGGTTTTTTCGACTTCGGTCGGGCCAAGCAGGACAATGTGTGTTTCTTCAACTGTGGAATTGTTGAGCGACCGGACGGCCTGTGGTTGGTGACTCGCCGCGCTCGAAACTGGAATGACAACCTGGGATTCAACGACGTGGTGGCGTTCAGGATGAAAGATAAAACGCCGATCAAGGGGTATGCGCTGAAATTCTTGAAGTCGTTCGCTGACCAGCATTACGAAGACCCTCGCGCCATTTGGCACAACGGTTACACGTACGTCTCAACGACCACGTTCCTGATCTATGGCGCCAAGAGATGGAGTCGGGCGCATCAAACCTTGAGCGTGTTAAACGATCAATGGCAGGCCATCCGACAGGTGAGCGTTCATTACGGGAACAATCGCAAAGATGTCCTGGGAAATGTCGGCATGGAGAAAAACTGGCTCTGGTTCTTTCACGAGAATAGGCTGCACATGGTTTACTCGACTTATCCTCATGTGGTCGTGCCGCTGGATGACGATTTGAAACCGGGAAAATCCTACACGACGCACGCCATGCACCCGGATTGGATTTACGGTGAGCCACGCGGCGGGACACCGCCAGTCCGTGTGGGGAATGAGTATTGGACTTTCTATCACAGCTCCGTGCCGTGGATTAACAAGAAACGTCGCTATTCTATCGGCGCCTGTGCGTTCGAGGCAACCCAGCCATTCCAGATAAAGCGAATGACCCCCAAGCCGATTTTGATTGGTAGCAAGTTCGATCCGTGGGATGATAAGAAGCCGGCGTGCGTGTTCGCATGCGGCGCAATCATCCGGGACGGCACATGGCTGATAACACTTGGCGTAAACGATTTGAACTCAGCTTGGATCGAAGTGCCACACAAAGAATTGGTGAAACTGACTGAGCCTGTGATTCCTCAATATGAACTTATTTCATCGCCTGCTTAATCTGTTCAAGCCATCACCAGCACCCCAGCCGGTGTATGAGAAGCGCGAGGCATGGCGACTGACGCTCGACGAATGGAGGAAGCAGGATCAGATGGTGGCAGAGTCCATCACCCTCGCGCGCAACCTGACGTATCGAGCGCAAATTGACGTGCTGCGTAATTCGCATCCCGTTCACAGCATTTTTCCACCAGTAGGAATCAGCCCAACCGACAGGGTGGTTCACAACGCGAAATGCGAGGGTTACGAACTTTGCATCAACAATCTTGAGGCGATGACGAAACCGATCAAAGCCAGCAAACCACTCGAAGCCACGTTTGAACCGCCACAAGAGCACACCAGGAAAAGATAAAACCACCATGAAATACAGAAAGAAGCCAGTAATCATAGAAGCGGAACAGTGGGAAGGCCACAACCTCAATGATGACAACTCCATGTTCCAATCGCCTGAAGTCATCATCAAAAATGACGGTTCGGAGTTCATGGTTGCCACGCTCGAAGGGACAATGACTGGCCAAAAAGGAGACTGGCTTATTCGTGGCGTCAAAGGCGAATTGTACCCATGCAAACCGGACATATTTTTGGCGACCTATGAATCTGTTCAGTAAATTCTCAGCCAACACCTAAAACCTATGCCAGAAGCCACAGCCACACCGCCCCCGTCGTTTCAACAACTCATGTCTCAGGAATTGAAGGAAGCGGACGCAGCCGCAGCCACAGAGAAGGGACAGCCGGGATTGGCCACTCCAAAACCGGCCGATGCGGTCAAGCCATCGCCCGCCAAGCCAGCCACGCCTGATTTTGAATCCGTGGACAAGGAAATCGAATCGGGCAAACGCTCTCCCAAGTCCGAGGACTGGAAGCGCGTAAAGACGGCCGCCAGCGAATTTAAGAAGAAGGTGGACGAATACGAGCCAAAGCTGAAGGAGTACGAGAAGGAGCTTGGAGAACTCAAGAAGCAACCCAAACACAACGCCGAACTCATAAAAACGATCACTGATGAGCGCGACCGATACAAGGGCATGTTCGAGCAGGTGGCGGTCGAAATCTCGCCTGAGTTTCACGCCAAGTACCAGAAACGGCTGGATGCCGTAAAAGCCTCACTTCCAGCGGACACAGCGGAAAAGTTCATGCAGGTGTTGCAACTTCCAGATTCGGACATAAAGCGCCAACACCTTGCCGAACTCACCGCAGAAATGGCCGAATTCCAGATTGCCGATATTGCTCTGGCAAACCGGGAAGTGCGAGCCATCCTGAATGAGCGCCAAGGCGATCTGTCCAAGGCTCAAGAGTCACTGTCCAAGATCGGTGAAGAGCGCACCAAAAAGCAGCAGGAACGGCAAACCGCCCTATCCAATACGTTCGATGACGTTATCGCTAAAGCGCAGGACTCGAAGGCTGGGATTCCAGTATTTCAGACCAAAGAAGGGGACGATACATGGAACAAGGGCGTAAACGAGCGCCTTGCCGTCGCCAAGGCCATTTTCGATGGCAGTCTGGAGAATGATGCGGAAAAGGCAGAAGCCGCGCTATGGGCCAGCGCAGCGCCAGAGTTCCTTGCACAACTCAAGGCGGTGTCATCCGAACTCGCCGCAGCCAAGGAAACCATCGCCAAGATGCAAGGGTCAACGCCGTCCATGGCTGGCCAAGGTGCTCCCGGGACTGGCCACAAGATGACGTTTGCTGAGAAGGTTGCTGCGGAGATGAGTGGAAGGCCATCCTAACGAAAAAGATCAGGCGCGGCCTGACGACCAAAAGCTATGACATTAAAATTCACACTCGGAACTGCGACGGCTCTGGCCGTCGCCTGCATCGGCTTGTTCTGCATCAACGCACAAACTTGGAGTATGGTCTGGTCCAACAGTTATGATGGATGGAAAGGGCCGGTCGCTGTTTGCGAGATAAGCGCAGACGGAAGAATCACAAAAACAATTCCAGTGCCCTATCAGCCATTTAACACAAACACCCACGCCTCCCGGTTTACGAATCAATTGTGGACGGCACAAACAAACACCCTGCGCGCGTACGACGATAAAGGTGCATTCAGGACGACGAATGGGGTCTCCATTGTGAACTTCGTCGAGAACGGCTCATATTGCGCTGCCAAAGGGTTTCACAAGTGGCACTCTTCTCCGCGACTGACAACTGGACTTGACGATAATCGCTATCGAGAGTGCGTCATTTGCGGCAAGGGGGAAACGCAGCGCCCTGGCGATTGGAAATGACGCAGAACAACGCGCTAAGCCGCGGCGGCGATTGACCAATGACTTTCGTTTGCAAACCGAAACTGGAAACTGATGGGCGCTCCCGCCGTCGGTCTTCAGCAACTTGTTAGGGAGCGTCAAATTATGCACTACAGAAACGGCAGAGAAGCAAAGAACGGAGACAAGGTGGTCCAGCTCCAAACGGACGGGCCTGTAATCACAGCGGTCGGAGTCCTCTACGATGCGACTCCGGGAAACGATTACTGCAACGGCCACATCGCGCCTATCCAGCAGCAACCAGCCGGAGCGTGTATGTGTGACTGCCTGCATGTGGACGACCTCGCGGCTATTCTCACTGAGAAGGGGATGGATAAACGACCGAAAGGAAAGTGAACACGGAGCGCGGAGTGACTAAGCGCCCTAACGAATAAGCTCATGGACGCCGCACCAATGACTCTCGAACTCGCGCTGGGCGCTCATGCGGCGGTCCATGCAGCGCCTTGTTCAGCGGTTCTCTCGCCGTGCCGACTCTACCGATACGACCTGTGGCGGCGATGGTGTGATGCACCATACTGCATGTTCGTGGGATTGAATCCATCAACGGCGGACGAGACGCGAGATGACCCAACAATCCGCAAATGCGTTGGCTACGCGAAGCGGTGGAACTACGGCGGACTCTGCATGGTGAACCTCTTTGCGTTCCGTGCGACTCAGCCGAAAGACATGATGGCCGCAAAAGACCCAATCGGGCCGGACAATGACCGCACGCTCAAAACACTCTCGCAAGGCGCGGGAATCGTAATCGCGGCGTGGGGCAAGGACGGCAACCACATGGGCAGAGACAAGCAGGTGATGGCGCTACTTCCGCACCTTTATTGCCTGAAACAAAACAAGGACGGCTCGCCAGCCCACCCGCTTTACCTGCGAGGTGACGCGACGCCTTATCCGCTGAACAATGATTATGCGACAGGCGTTCGTATATCAGATTGACAATTCTCATTCCTGCCTTACCGCAAAATGCTTGACCGAGCCTGTGTAGATGTGGAACACTACAGTCGTGGAATCCACTCTGTGCAAATGCGGTAAACCTCGGAGAAAGGGCGGCAGATATTGCGTGGCTTGTCATGCCAAGCACATGCAAATTTGGCGGAAATCCCACCCACTAACCAAACTCCAGCGCAAAAAGAATAACTGTCGCAGTTATGCGCACGTTTATCGGGATCGCGGTAAATTGAAGATGCAGCCATGCTTGGTTTGCGGGTCATTGGACGTTGAGATGCATCACCCGGATTATGACAAGCCATTGCAGGTGGTGTGGTTTTGCCGCCAGCATCATTTGGAACTGCACCGTGGAACAATCGCTGTGGAACAATCCTTGACATCCCGCCAATTCAGTCCTACCTTCCCCATAGCGTAAGATCAGCACTTCAAAATGACGTTGCGGGTCACAATCCGCATGTTGAACTGATGCTAGCCGACTGTGGTACGGTTGTCGGCGCCGGAACTAGCGCCATGCCCGCGTAGAAAACAACCATCTTCTGGTTGTTTTAGCGCCACGGGAACCAACGCAATTACTGTGTCCGTGTGGACCCATGTTTTGTTGCGTACAAGTTTAACCGTTTAACCGTACAATTTTATGGCATGTCCAACACCTTTCGACGCAATGAAGCGTCACACAGAGAGTTTCGTCGAGGAACTACGTTTTGAAGCATCCCCGAAACCGTCCTTCTACAACATGATTGAACGCGGCACCTACCCATCCGGGCAGGGCACGGTTCTTTCGACCTTCACACTGGCTCGGTCGCTTCCCACGACTGACGAGCCGGATTTCATACCGATCACCGTCAATCAGGCTGACAACTGCGCCAGCACGTTCAACGCCGTGCCGGTTGGGTTCGGTGAGAAAACCTTCCGCCCGGAGCAATTCGGATGGAAGGGGCCCACGATCTGTCAAGACAACCTGTATTTCGACTGGGCACGCACCAAGTTCCTTGACGGTTACATGCGGGCGATGAAGAAAAACGTCACCTGGACGATTGAAAACCGATTGGCAGCCATCTACGATCATCTCGTTCCAAAAGCGGTTGCCGACAATGAGCTGATATTCGACGGCGGCGGGTCTGGATTCCCGGGCGCGGGTCCTACCCTGAGCGGACTGACCCGAAGCGAGTGCGAGCTGACGCAGGAAATGCTCGATGAAACCGCGGCCATTCTGGAGGAAGAAGGCGCCACCGAAGGTCCGTATGACGACGGATGGGTTGACTGGGGTGAAGCCGGCCCGGTGTTCACGCTCCAGATCGGGTTGAAGCACAGCGCCCGAATCCTGAAGCTCAACAGCGAGTCGCGTCTGGATTTCCGCTACGCGCAGATGGGGCAGGGAGAGCAGGGCAGTTCCATCCTGAAACGCCTCGGTGCGGCCAAGACCATTGGGAACTTCCGGCATCTGGTTACGCAGTTCCCGCCGCGTTATAACTGGAATGGTTCAACGTACGTCCGTGTTCCGACGTGGATTGACGATGCGACGATCACCAAGGGCGATGGCGTCAAGATCAACCCGGAATGGCGCGCGGCTGACTTTGAAGGCGTTCGGGTGCTCAATCCGTATGTGTTTAAGAGCCTTGTCATTCCTCCGCTGAATTCAGCCGGTGGGGACACCCATTGGTCGCCCAAGTCATACCTCGGTGAATGGCAATTTGTCACGGGTGGAAACAAGATCACCAGCGGTAACGTCTGCTTTGACCCGCTGGAAAAGCTGGGCATCCATTTCGCTGAATACAAACACGCGCCGGAGCCGATCATGCCCAAATACGGGCGTCTGATTATCTTCCGTCGTTGCGTGGATGATCTGGAATGCGTCCAGTGCATCGGTAGCTAGGTGGTTTGTGGGTGGGTCAACGTCGTGCCCCCGTTGTGGAGCGGGGGCACGACCCTAATACTTATGTCTTTTCATCGTTTTAGGACCGCTCAAATCTGCCGTTGCGACTGTGAGTGCGAGGATCAATCAGGGGGAAGCACGTCGGCTTGTGCAAATATTTCCGGCGAGGGTGATCCAACTGGGATCGTAACGCCTACATGCGTCAACCAATTATACCGCGACGAAATCAACAACGCTCTTTACCAAGCAACGGCTCTCAATTCCGGGGCGTGGCTTAGATGGATTGTTTGGCTTGCTTTGTTGCCGACAGCAGTGTTTGGGCAGGGGGTAAGTGTTCGCAGCCTTGACGGCTCTGCGACCAATCTCGCGGTCAGGGGACTTAGCATGCCAGTTGGGGCGATAGTCAACTACGTTTGGACCGTCACCAACGCCACAACCGGCGCTGGGACATGGCGCCCTCAAGTATCGGGTCTGACGGCTGGTGTCACCAATCAATGGAAGATTGACGCCACGAATGCGGCTCTGGCTTTTGCGACCAACACGCCGGGGATTACATTGGCGCAGGTTCGCGCCGTGGTTCAAACCAATGCCGTCAGCAAAACGTCCAACTACATTCAACAGCCGTTCGATGTCTCGCGCACGGTGATTTCGATTGTTGGCGACTCTCACAACCGCGGCTACAATAACGACGGCTGGGCGGAAGTGATAACGAATCGGGCTTGGTGGATCGGTTTGAAGGCTTTCACGAACTCCGCAGTTGGCGGAACGCCGACGACCGGGACTGGCAACGGGACAACGAACATCATTTACACCAGAACGATTCCTTGGGCTTACACGAACCTTTCTCCGGGCGACACTTGGATTTGCTGGATCGGCGCGGGAGTGATTGACTACATCAGCGGCATTCTCTCAAGCACGGAGCTGATTTACAGCAACGTCTATCTCGACCTGCACCGGCACGCGACTTCCAATCGGTGGAATCTGGTGATTTCAAGGCCAACCCTTGTCACTCCGCTTCACAATTCAGAGTTGGCGGCCACGCTTCCCAACGTCGCACCGATATGGATTCACAACAACCTTCTGGCGCGGAGCCCTCTTACCAACCTGATTTATTGCGTGCCCGATATCGCTCGCGTTTTCCCGAACAACTGGGATACGAACTATTGGTACACCACGAACGGCATTCCAGATTACACCCACATCGCAGACGACAAGACCGAACTCTACGCTTCCATCGTGGACGAGACGTGGCGCGGGCTTCGCCCTAAATTCCCGAACCTTTTCACAATGGAAAAGGATGGCCAAGGCTGGGATTTCCGGGACGAAGTGACCGGAGAGATAAGCCAGCGTCTTTGGGGTAGCCGACGGACGAATTGGAACGCAGTTGCAGGAACGTGGTCACAAGGCCGGTTCTCTGAGGATGGAACATTCGATGGCCCGATAGGCTCGGGCGCCGGTGCTGTGGCGACTGGACGCCCAGCTTCAGGAGCAGCCGGTTTTGAAATTCAAGTCCGCACAAACTCAACGACCGGACTTGGGCTGTCTGTTGCAACCGCGAACCAATCCCCGACGATCAGCATATTTGCCAACGGAGCGATTGACGCAACGGGGGATGCAGCCGTAAAAGCCTCCCGGTTCACGCACCTTAGAATCAAAAGCGGTGGAGAGCTTCAGTTCACTAACTCGACCGGCATGGAGTTTGTCTGGAATCTGGCCAACGATGGGCGGCTATCGCTCCAGAACGAAACCAATAGCTACTCCGAGAAGTTCAGCATTGACCGAAACAACCGGGTTTATACGCCGGGAGATTTCTCATCTCGGACGGGTTACAACCGAACGAACATTTTCTACAACAACGCCACGCTCGGAGGATGGGGTCCGACGGAGGACATGGTTCTTGCAGATGGTACGAACACCGTTTTGACATTGGCGACTGCGGTTGGGAAGCACGGTAAGGGGATTACCTTCATCAACATCAATTCGTGGGCGTGGCAGGAAGTCAGACCGTTTGATTCTTCTCAGAAGATTGGCGGAAGAACCAACTTCGTCTTGCACCCGTGGCAGTCAGTCACACTGAGGGCCACAAACAGCACAAGCACACTCGCAGGCTGGTTTGTTGAGTCATCGCACACGATCAGCAGGGAAGGACTCGGAGACGCACTAATTTTAGTGAACACGAACGGTCTTGGATTCTCCAGTCTGTTTGTTGAAACAAACTCCGGTGCGGCTACTCTCCACGTCAGAGGATCGCCGGAAACCTTAACGGTCACAGCCGCTCAGATTGCCTTGTGGAACGCTGGTGGAAACACGAACGCTTTCAGCGTGAGCAGCAATGGAGTCGTTATCGCTGGCTCGGCAACAAATCTGAACATCATCAACGGCAATGTGACGAACGTAAACGGAAACGTCTCTTTCGGGTTCACCGGAGCGAGCCTTGCTGATGCAGATTACGGGGACATCAGCGTTAGCGGTGGTGGAACAGTAATGACCGTGGATTCGGTTTCCAGCTTTAACAAGATCGGAGGCGCGGCGCCAACAACTATCATCGGTAGATTCTCCGGTGGTGTAGGAACGCTAGAGGGAATATCTTTAAGCTCCGACTTCGGAATTGTGGGCGGGGTGTTTACTTGGACGGGGGCGACAGGCGGCGGCACAACCGGGATGCGAACGAACCAGTTCACCACGAACGATGTTTTTGCTCCAGTGTTGGGATTGCTCCATTATTCAGGTGTCAGTGGTTGGACAAATGGTGCGTCCAATACAGGTGTTACCAACAATCCAAACGGAGATGTTTCCCTCAGTCATGATCTTCGTGTAGGAAATGATGCGACAATCACTGGCAGTCTTAATGTTGACGGAGTGACCGCCCAAGGAACTGTGTTTTCAGCCGACGGGTTTTCCGGGAACAACTACGTTGCGACGAATACAACGCAAGGTTTCATCGGCGAGGCAGGTAGCCTCACGAACGTAAACCTTACCAACAGCATCGGCACGATACCGGCAAGCCGTGTCACCGGGTTGACTGGTGGAGGTGACATGCTGAAGGCGAACAACCTTTCTGATTTGGCCAACGTGGACACCGGCAGAATCACCCTTGGAGCGATTGGAACGAACGACACTCGCAATATAACTCCAAGTGGATATTGGAGGCATGCTGGAGTGAGCGCATGGACAAACGGTGCGGCGGGAATAGGGGTGACGAACAACCCGAATGGAACGATCACGGCCAGTAGTTCAATCAGCTCTCCGACATTTGTCGGCGCGCTAACCGGAAATGCTACGACGGCAACGACCGCAACCCTGGTCGCTGACGCAGACAAGGGAGATATTTCTATCAGCAGCGGCGTCTGGTCTATCGACAATGATGTTGTCACTTACGCTAAAATCCAGAACGTGACCGATGCCCGGTTGCTCGGGCGTTCAGCGGGATCATCCGGTGACGTTCAAGAGATCACCGTCGGAACCGGCCTGAGTCTGAGCGGGGGAAGCCTCACGGCGATCGGGGGAAGCTCCGGTCCATTCACCAACACTTACATTGCCTATGGCGACCTGTACCAGACCAACGCAATGTTTATCAATACGAATGGTGTCATCGTCAGCAACCTATTCGGATCGGTGACTCTGATGGATGGCAGCGGATACAGCATCTTCTCGAATGGTGTCAGAACGGCTACGGGGCTATTCGACACGGCCAATGTTCAACGGTTGCAGTTCGGAGCAAGCACGAAGCTGAACAACGACAACGGCGCGACGGCGTTCGAGGCCCAGTCAAGCGGCCTTGGCGAAACAACAATCTCCTCGGGCGACCATGATTCGCAGATGGTGTTTGATAACTCCGGGAACATCACGGTCGTCGCTGGGACGATTGTTGGCTACGCGCGCACAGCCGCTAACAACGCCATGACCGGCAACAATATTTTCAGCGGCAACGACACCAACGCTGGCTCGTTCCGGCTCTCTGGCGGCTATCGCATCAGCGAGTCCAGCAATATCTGTTCGATTATCTGGACAAATCCGGCGGCATTTCTTCTCACGAACCGGGCTTGCACCGCAGCAGAGTTCGGATCACCAGTTGCAGGCAGTCGAACCACGCTCACGATCACCAATAGCGAGCTTACCAACTGGGTGCTGACGTTGCCGCGCAATATGTTCTCTGACGCCCAAAATCAGTGGGTGTCCACCCTGACAGTCTATGGCTCAGCGAGGATGAAATTCGAGTTTTGGCACGACGGCGGGACGAATTATGTCGGTCAGCTTAGTGGCCCCAACGCGCCGCCGCTCTCCTCGGCAGCCACCAACAACCTTGGCGGAACTTCATTCAGCAATCTGGTCATGGTCACGAGCGACTGGATTCCTTTTGGAGGGTGGTGGACAAACGGAATGGGACCGGCGCCATACACTTCAGCCAGTGCCGTCATTCCGACGAATACCGCAGACGCCTTTGAGTTCACAGATGGAGTCACCAACACAATCCGAACCCGCTGGCATCCGCCGTGGGATTGGAACGCAGGTACAGTTCAGGTCCAACTCTTGAGCATGAGCCGGTTTACAAACGACACCGGCGGGAACACCAAAGTTACGAACTCGGTATTTTCCACGCGCATGGCTGCTGTTCCTAATGGAGGGACAGAGGACAATTTGACGTTCGGAACCGGGGTATGGACGACTAACAAGTTCTGGTTCGCAAACACCAACCTTGTGACGCTTACGAACATCTCCACTGCGATTACTGTTGGGAACACTCCAACTTCAGGCAAAGACATCGTAATCGAAATTTCGAGACTCGGCGCGGCGACCGGAGACACGACCACAAATCTTGTCGCGCTTTATGGTGGTGTAGTCGTTTTCTACCAACGCAATTCAAGGATTGATTTCCCAGTGGCAACGCCATGAGGGTGCTTCTCATAATCATGGCGTTCTCGCTTGCGGCTTTCGGAGCGACCATCCCGACGCGCCGGCTGAACTTCCGAACTGCCGCCGCGGCATCCTGCACCCCGGGCACAAACACGCTGGCGGTGTCCTTGGTGCAAAACTTTGGAAATACATCGAACAGCGTTATCTATTCTCTGGATGCGTTCACCACCGTAACCAACGCGACTTACTTCCTAGCTCTCGTCACGACCAACAAAGCCTACACCGTCACCAACTCGACGACCCCTCTGACGTGGTGGCCGATCATCTCCACCAATTACAACGTCGTGGGCACTCCCATTACAAAACTTCAGTTGTTCGGGGCGCAAATGCCGCAGGGGCAAGCCGGATTCTCAACAGTCGTATCAGCGGCCAACTCGGACGGGAACGGGATTTGCATGTCTTTGGTGCAAGTCACCGGAGCGAGCCAAACGGCGGCAAACGGCACCAATGCAGTCTTGCAGTCGGTGGCCTTTGCGGTGGACGCCTCAGCCAATCCAACGAACAAATTCACCGCGCCCGGGAACGCAGGATTGGACAGCCTGATTTACTGGGTGGCTGATGATGCCAACAGTTCCTCAGACAACGCCGCGACTCTCAACTGGACCGAACTCGGAGAAGTGTCGTTCAATACCCCGGCCTCCGGGCTGTCCACTTACTATACGAACAGTGCGGCTCTACTCACGACGGTAACGAACACAGCCACATCGAGGGATTGGGCGACGATCCTTATTGAAGTGCTGGCAGGGACAAACTGCAACGCCGGTCAGACTATCACAGACGCCTTCACTCGGGGAGACAGCTCAGACTTGGGCGTGAACTGGACTACGATAACCTCGGAGACATCAATACAGCTCCTTAGCAACAGCGCCCAGCCTTCCTCAGTCGGCGCGGACTGCGGCGAGTATTACAGCGGAGCTACGTGGACGGCCAACCAATCTTCGGAAGCCGCGATTACCGTGACCGGAGGAACGGCTGGAACTGGTGGCGGCGTGAGCGTGCGTTGCGCGAGCGGAGCGCGGACGTACTACCGGGCAGTTATTGACGCCAGCGGCCACTGGGAAGTCGGATGGGTGGGAACTGGAACTTTCCACAGTCTAGCGACTGGAACGACGACGTACAGCGCCGGAGCGGTGATGAAAATTTCCATCATTGGAACGACGCTGACCACCACCTACAACAGCGTTCAGCTCGACAGCCGGACGGACTCCAACATCGCCACAGGTTCGCCGGGCATCTCCTACTCAAGCTCTACGACGACTTGCATCATGGACAACTGGACTGGAATAGACGGGCTATGACGCGCGCCTTTTCCATTTCAGCATTTCTGCTTTTCAGCGTTTCAGCGTTTGCCGCTTCCGTTGACCCGATTGACCCGTTGCGCTTGCCGAGTGGTGGGACTTGGACGAACAAGGTGGGGGTCTTGGGAGGAATTCCAGACACGTCCACGATGACGCGCTACACCAACTTCTCGTCCAGTGCGACGGCGGCCATGATTCAAGCCGCAGTGAACGCCTGCCCGAGCAACCAAGTCGTATTCTGCTCGAACGGCACTTACACGATCAGCACAAGCATCAGCATTGACCGTGATGGCGTGGTGATTGTCGGCGGGACGAATAGCGATGGAACGCCGGGCGCAATCTTCAACAACACGGCGACCAACACAATCACGATTGGAGCGACCAGCGGGTGGAACACGGCTGATAGCGCGAACTGGACGACGAGGAATATCTCGTCCGGGAATACCAGAGGCTCGACAAGCATCGTGGTAGCCACGGCGCCAACCGGGTTAGCCGCAGGAATGATCATGTGGCTGCTCGCGCCATCGAGCGCAGCCGTTCGAGGCTCGGGGTTCAGTGACTTCTTTGGGACACGGCCTGCCTCTCAGATAGTGACCGTGGCATCGGTGTCCGGGACAACTGTTACCTTTGACCCTCCAGTCAACCAAGATTACTGGACGGGCACGGCAATAATCGCCTACCACGCGACCGGGGACACCAGGCACAAGAGCGGACTGGAGAACATCAAGCTCTGGCGCAGCGGAGGCACGCTCGCCAGCTTCGGGTATTACGTCCAGATGAATGGCACGGACCAGTGTTGGCTAAAGAATTGCCGGTTCTATTGGGTCGGTCACAGCACATACATGGTTTACCTCTACGCCTGCAACCGAACGGAAATCCGTCGTTGCCACATGGACAAGGCTGACCTTGGAACGGACGCGAGTAGCACGTATGCAATCGTGCAGCAGCAGTGTTCTGGAACTTGGGTGGAGGACAACTATTTCCACAACATGGCGAACATGATGCCGGTGTTCGGAATGTCGTGTTCAGCTTTTACGTATAACTATGTGAATGACCTGCCCTATTCAACCCTCAGCCCCGACTGGCTATCGCAGATCGTTTACTATCACGGTTCGCACAATGCGTACAATCTTTTCGAGGGGAACTGGTGTGCGGCCCACTACAACGATCACACGCCGGGCAGCAAAAACACGCTCTATTTCAGAGAGCGTGGCAGAGGGTGGGACGCAACGCCTTCACCAAACGGCAAACAGAGCAACAGCGAGTTCATGAATGAGGATGCCGTTTCGGATGGCATTTCCTACCATGAGAATGCTGTCATTGCTGGTTGCGTGCTGGGCGAAACCAATTCTGTGTTTCATCATACCGCATGGAGCAACAGCGTGAGCGGGCTTCCAATCATCGGGTTGAGGGCACAAAGCTGGGCATCTCTCAAAGTGACCAACAACTACGCCTGGGTGTCGAACGCGGTCCTCTCTGGCCTCGCCGCCGGCCAAGAGTTGGTGAAGTCATACATCTATTTCGACCAGCGACCGAGCTACTGGGGAGGCGCGCAGCCGTGGCCGTGGGTTGACCCCACGAATACGGCCAAAAGCCTGGCAAGCTACACCTACACAAATTTTCCGGCTGGGTATAGGAGCCTGTTCATCACCAATCCGCCGGCTACTGATGTCACAGCGCCAGTGCTTTCAAACGTGGGGGTACCATCAATCCCGGGAACGAGTAGCGCGACGGTCACTTGGACGACCGATGACGTTTGTACCAACAACTGGTTGACGTATTCCATCGCAAGCGACCTAAGCTCTCCCACGTCTGTAACGAATGCCACAACCGGCACCAGCGAATCCGTAAGCCTCAACGGTCTGACGGCCAGCACGCTCTACTATTACGCAGCATATTCGGTGAACATGGTTGGACTGCTCGGGCAGTCCACCACGAACAATTTTACCACCGCAACGCCAGCGGCCGTCTCGTTGCTGGGAATACCGCAGGCGCGAATACGACAATGAGCAAAGACCAACAGGCCGTCGTTGACGCGATTAAGAGGGGCGACGGTTATCTTGAAGTCACCGAGTTAATGGCAGATCAGAATGGGAATGCGGGAAGGCTTTTGGATTTCCAAGTCATCGAAAAACTGATAGAAATAATAAAAGCACTCGCACCATGAAAACAAAACTTGCCCTGCTCTTACTCCTCTATCCACTGGCCTGCCATGCACGACTCGTCACCACCCGCCTCGCATGGGACGCCAGCGCGGGCGGGAAATTCCCGCTCGACCATTACACGCTCTACTACCAAACGGGCAGCGGAGACTACCGAACCGTGACCGTCCCGGCAACACAGTTGAGCGTCTCCTTGAGCCTGCAATCGAGCACCGTTTACAAGTTCTTTGCCACCGTGCGCGACGTTGCCGGGAACGAATCTTCCTCGTCCAACATTCTCGTTTACAAAACCCGGAAGCGATGACGAGAGAGAGGTTTCGTCAACTAATGAAGCGAATGCACCCAGACGCGCCCGGCAGCAACGGAAGGGGACTTCTGGCCGTTCTGGCCCAATGGAAGCGTCAGCGGAGTCGCCGCTACGACCATTGCCGCGTATGCGATGCGACCTGCCACGGGACACACTGCTCCCTGCACAGCCGAAGGCTATCCCGGAGGGAGCTGTGCGCGTAAAGAAATGCAAACGATGCGGTAATGACTTTGAGCCTGTTCGCGGGAATGCGAAGGAAAACTTCTGTGAACTTTGCAAGGCGCTCAATATGCTGGACGACCCGAACCTGACGCATGAGGAATGGCATAAGAAAATAATGCAGTTCGCCTCGCTGGTTCTTGTGGCGCTCTCGGTCGCTTTGACAAATGTCCCAATGGCGCCCACGGTCTGGATCAGCGGGACAAATGTTGTCGGCAAGTCCACCGGATCAAAGAAGTATCCCTTGGATGGTTCCACCGCTGACAGGTTCGACACATTGCATCGTGGATTTCCGCCCTCGTCCACGATCAATTATTTTTCCAACCATGTTTACCAGACCACCGGGAGCGCGAGCTACAACGACGCAAGCGGCTGGTGGGTTAAACCAGGCTGGAAGGTGCGCGGCCACGGCGCGACGGTGCGGCAGGTGTGGTTTCCCAGCGAGCCGGTCACGCACGGCCTGTTCGAGATGAGGATGGATGACGAAGGCGCGGAGATTTCCGACCTCACGATTGACGAGAATTGGACAGGCAATCCGCTGGGCAAGAGCTTTTCCGTGTCGCTGTGGGGAAGCAACTGCAAGATCGTGAACGTGCGGGCGGTGCATGGCTACGGAAACCGTTCTAGCCTCATGGAATCGTTCTCGCTCTCGATTTCAACATATCCTGGCCGGACAGCCACGAACGGACTGATTGACGGCTGCATGGTGGAAGGCTACCGCGGCAACTACGGTTGTGCTATCGCACTGACGACGAGCGGAAAGGTGCGAAACTGCATTGTCATGGATTTCAACGGGACTTCTCCAATCGGACTGTGGAGCAACGTCCTTTATGAGAACAACACATTCCTGAATTGCTTCAACGGGTACTATGCGGATACGGGGACCGTCACCAATTTTGTAATACGAAATTGCCATGTGCTCAACGGTCGTGGCTACGCGGTCCACATCAACCCGATCCTTGGCGAGCTTCCCCTCGTGATGGGAATGCTGATTGAAGGCTGCGCGTTCGAGACGAGCGGCATCGGCGTGGCCATGTCGGGCAGTCTCGGGCCGGGAACGCAATACGATTTCACCATTAAAAAGAACACTTTCACCGGAAAAGGTTTGCCCATAGTGTCAGCGTATGTGCAAGGACTCACTGTGACTGACAACCTCGTGATGGGCGGCGCGGCAAGGTCGGTGTTGAACTGGCCCGAGTATCCTTCACATGATGTAACGGCGGCTCGGAATTACAGGCTGCCAGCACCGGAAGGATTGGAAGAAAGCGAAACCGGGAAAGAATGAATGAACGTCACAGCACTTGTCGAGATGTTCAAAGCATACACGGCTTTGAGCCGGCTGTTCCCACGCCGCAAGCCTTTCCCAGTCCTGATTGTGGACGACGATCTCCTTTACACCGAGCAACTGGAGAGCATTTGCAAGGAGCTGAAGCTGCCTTCGGAGACGGTGTACTCGATAGACGGGGCACGCACGGCGATTCGTCACGGCCAGTACGGGCTTGTCTTGCTGGACATCGGGTTCGGGCCGGACGACATGGCGGGCATCAACTTTCACAACGAGATGAAGTCGCAGCGACCGAATCTCAAGATCGTAATTCTGAGCGGTTTTACGGAGCGGATTCACAGGAGCACCGTTGGGCATGTCACGTTGTTCATCAACAAGAACGTGGGCTATGACGGGGTGAAGGCGAGCATTTCGGAAGCGTGGGTCTTGAATGGCGGCTTTCATGCTTCCAATGCAGACATGGCTGCGGTAGCCCTGCTGCTCATCGGGACTGTGGGATTCATCGGGCATAACGACAGAGCCATTTGGAAATGGATCAAAACCGTATGCACTCCTTAGTAAAACGAAATGACTTCAGAATACTGGTGATGGCATTTGTAATCGTGGTCGCGTGCCTGATGGTGGCTGCGGCCATACACGGGGAGGAGGTGTCCACCAATGCGCCAGTTCCAAGGCTCACTGACACTTCCGCCCAGCAAGCGGTCAACTATCTCGACAAGCTGGTTCAGTTCAACGACAAGCTCCTCGGGCTGCCGGCGCTGCCGTTCCTGATCGTGGGCTGCATCGCGCTGTGCTACTCGATCAAGGGGATGCCGTTCGTCGGCAACACCTGGATTCCGTTCTGGAACTTCGTGTTTGGGATACTGGGCTACTCGATGCTGGGGCTGTTGACAGTGAACTTCAAGGCGCAATGGTATATCGTGCTCGCGATCCTGTTCAAGAACGCCGTGATCGGAATGATCGGCAGTGCGCTCGCGTGGAGGATTCACACCAAGGTCTTGAAGCCGCTGGAGAAAAGGCTTGGCTGGGACTCCGACACAGATATTCTTTTGAAGGGTAAAACGGCGCAAGCTCCGTCTAATCCAACATGACAAACCTCATTGCCTCAATCATCGTATCACTCGTCACCAATGTCACGGAGCGTTTCCCGACACTCCCTGCCTTCCAGAATGCGGGTGATTCCTACACCTTGGAGTTGCCGTATTTTCCACACACAAACCCGCAGCAGAAGTGGGTTAAGACCACTATTAAAAGAGTTACCAAGGCGACGTTCGATTGGAACGGGAAGCCGCGAGAGGTTTCGGACGAGGAGATTCTAAACGAAACAGAGGTTGAGTTTCGCAAGCAGGATGCCTGGGCGCCGGTCGCAACGAACGATGTGCCGAGAGAACCACGGTGGGGCACGCTTAACGGTTATGCGACGAACTCCATCGGAACGAATATGTTGGTTTCCCTCACCAACAATTACATTTATTTCGGAAGCCTGACCACAACCAACAAACCATGAAGTCAATCCTCGCACTCGTCGCCGTCGCGCTCTGCGGCTGCAGCTCAACCAACATAACGAAGCTCGTCGGCGCGCTGGCCAAAGACCCCGCCATTGTATCCGTCAATGTCCCGACCATGTACGGCACGGTCAAGTTTACGCGAGTTGGTAGCGGGACAAACTACGTCGAAGTGACATCCGACGGCACCGTGAAGGTAGGTAAGCCATGACATCAAGAGACTTTTGCTATTGGCTTCAGGGCCACTTTGAAATCTCTAACTGTTCGGAACTCGACAAACCGCAAACCGAAATGGTGAAGCGGCATCTGGCGCTCGTGTTCAAGCACGAGATTGACCCGTCGTATGGCGGAGATTTGGAAGAACTACAAGCCATCCACGACGGCAAAAAACCGCCGAAGAAGAACGATCCTCCGTATCAAGGCGAGCCGCTAATACGGTGCTGAAGAGTTTTGTCTCTTTTTGCCCTCCGGAATGGCATTTAGTGGCATTGAGTGCCGATCATTTCACCAGCTTTGAGTCAGAGACAAAAACTCTGACGCTGCAATCGTTCTCCCACCCTCTGCTGGATTTGTACTTCACGAATCCATCCCTTACCTCCAGCACCGTCCGCAGCGAAGGCGCGTCATTCTCGTGGAACGGGAGCGAGCATTTATATTCCCAGACCTGACCGGGTTTGACCGATGCCTGTTCCGCGCGCTCTCTATCCCGCGGCAGGATGACATACTTTACGAAGAAAACTTGCGACGCCAGCAGAAGCGCCAAGGCAGTGAGTTTTATCGCGCCAGCTATGGTTCTCATGGTTCTTCTTCCTTTGCTTGAAACAGCGACCCGGACGGTCCACATGCGCCGAACGACTAGCCAGTACGGCGGGATCAGCCAGAAGTACCACGGGAACTTCTCTGGAACGCGGGCGTGCGCGCAGTTGACACACTTTGGAACGCTGTCTATGGCTCTCATGGTATCACGTCAAAATTCTCCCGCGTCGTTTCAATCGGAGTCCTTTCAGCCGGCACGCCGCCACTCTCCCGATACTTGAACAGGGCTTTCGGGTCTAGGAACTGTAAATCACCGTAAACAAGCCGGTCGCCGGTCGGATAGGACGGCCACTTGTTCGTTGCCAGGCATTGGGCATATTCCCGCAACGCAATCCGGTATTTCACCCGCCCGTATTCGATGAACTCGGTCGTAAGAGCCATGAGTGGAGACGTTACATGGTATGGGGGGATATTTTCCTGAACCGCAAAAACATAATCTGTTCGATCCTCTCCGGTTGCTGCAATATACAAATCCGTGTCTAGGGCTGCTCCCACGTCGTAACCATAATCTTCAATTACCCTTGGGAACGTGTCTGGATCGCCACATCGTGCGGTTTTGAAATTGCAAAGGCGCCTTCCCCATTGTGAATTCTCTTTGTCTGGGACAAGATCAATTAAGCATTGCACTGGGATCGTCAGGCCGGTCGCCATGTCCCTCCATTGGCCAACAACATGCACTTGTGTCTTTGAGCATTCAATAAGCGGCTGAACATCTGATTCTCGAAGGACTTTGAGCGCCGCAATGAGTCTTGATTGGAGATCATTCTTTATGACCGTTTTCTCTCCTTGGCCATCGCGCCATGCTTGGCAAACTTTAGCGTTCCAGTTCCATGGCTTTTCTTCCCCCTTCTCATTCTTATAGGTTGCCGGAGCGACCGCGTAAAGTTCGCTGAATCTCTCCGGGTGAGGCCCAAGCACGTCAATAGCAGTTCCCCAAGTCAGCGCGTCGGATTCCTCATCCTCTCCACTTCCGGCGATCCACTTCGCTGGACACTCAACGAATTTGAAAAGCTCTCCGCGAGACATTACGAATTCACGATTACCTCTCAGAACGTCGGAATTCGCATAGTCGCGGTATGGAACATCAAACCCCGCAATTTGTGAGGCTACGAAGCTCATGGTGACTCGATTTCTTTATCGCATATACAAACACACTTCACCCTTCGCCTGCTGCGAATGTCTTGCCCGGCGTCCGCAATCACCGTGAGCCTGTTAAACGTCTGTCCGATTGGAATGGGTTTCATTGCTACACCTATTTTGAAGTGTCCCCGCCCGCGTGTGCAGCGTTACGCTGCACGTTTGAATCTTAAATCAGGATTAACTCGGGTCAACCTAAATTCATACGTGAGCCTCGATTTCTGAGCGGAGTTGTTTTAGTGCTGCCGACGACATGGGCACTTTACCCAGCGGCCATTCCTCAAGGCTTTCATCCGGCATGATGATCGCCTTGTCTATCCCGTAAGCCTGCATCTTGACGTGAATATCCTTCAACTGATCCAGCATCCAGTTCCGCGTCTTTTCGGTGGCAGCCTTCCCGGGAACGGTCCCGGGAGAGGCGCACCACGCCGCCAGCGACTCGCCATGCCTGACGCTGACCTGCTCCTTCTCGGTTGGAAGCAGCGAGGCAATCGAGGGGTGCGTGCATTTCCAGACGTGGACGAATCCGCCCTTGCCCTCGCGGTTCAGCGATTCAAACGTAACGAGCATTTCAAAGATGAATCGAGGGTCAAAAATCGGGCTGCTAAACGCATCTGTGATGACCTGATTCTTTCCGTTCTCGCCCTTGACTATGTGCGTCTTTTCCTCTCCGCGCAGGCAGCAAATCAGCGGGAGCTTGCACCTTAGCAGCCGGTTTATCATTTGCTTGTGCTCCATCTTTGGCTTGATCCATGCCGCCATCTTGCACGCCTCACGCTTGCTCCAGTTGTCGCCAGCCATGCGGTCCAGTTCCTTTTCCTGCATATCCAGCACCCCGCCCTCGCCGTTCCATTCGTGGCTCATCGAGTCCACGCAAACGATGTCGCAATGCTTTTCCAGTTCAGCAATCGCTTCCGAATAGCGAGGAGGGCTAAACGGAGCATCCAGATTCAGCACCGAATAGCCGCCCGGTATCAGGTCTGCGAAGATTGACCCACGCCCGTTTTCGGTGTCAATCATTCCGATGCGGCCCGCTGGACCTACAAGGCCACGAGCCAGCAAGAGCGCGCTCATGGTTTTGCCAGACCCGGAGCGCCCGTAGATTCCGACCAGCGGTTTTACGCCCTGCCGGGTCGCCGGCTGAATGGTGAAGCTCATTTGGTTTTGGATTCCAGCCGTTGCATTCTCGTGGCTGTGGAATTGAGGATTTCAGGGAAGAAAAACTGGCCATAAACTTCCACCATGCTCGCCGCCTGTTTTCTCTCCTGACTTCGTGCGCCATGCCGTTGCGCGATGATGGCAAACCAGCCAATGTCCACGTCATGCTTTCTTAGCTTCAGCTTGGGCCGGCCAAGGTCGTCCGTTTTCTTTGTTGGGACGATGTGGTGCAACTCGTGATCCAGCAGCGCCCGCTGCTCTGCTTCCTCCGCTCTCTCCCACCAATGACCGTCCAGACAAATCTCAGCGTCACCAAGCCCTTTGCTTCTGTCTTTGAGGTTTACGATGCGCGTGACTCCAAGGGCTTTTACGCCGTTCTTTTTCAGCGCATCATTTACCGGCTCTCCCGTCGTCTCATCGTAATCCGGAAAGGCAAACACAAGGTCCAGCTTTACGCCGGATTCCAAGGTTGGCTTGTGGGTTTCAAACTCTGCGAGTATGGACGCCGCCATCTCGCGGCATTCTCCGTTTGCTTTTTTGAATGTTGGCATTTTAGTTTGTGGGTTGTGGGGTTGTGGGGCACAGGATTCTAAGCGCCTCGACCTTGCGGTGAAGCTCGCACCATTCCTGAGTCAGCTTGTCGTGCTGCCGGTTCAGCGTCTTCCAGGCGTCGGTTTGCTCGAACTCGCGCACCTGATTCCATGCTTCCGCCTCTTTGGGCGCCAGCTCCTCCAGTTTTGCCTTGGCTTCTTCGATCATGTGAATTTTGTGGGTTATGGTTTACCGTCGGGCAAATCTTCTTCCTCAACCTTTAGCTGATCGTCGCCTTTGACCCGCTCCGGCTCAACGTCCTGCTCCAGCTTGCCGCGACCACCGCAGTAAGGGCACGTGAGCCGCTCAGGGCCGGTGTAACGGTCGCCTGTGCCGTCGCACTCGGGACAGTCAACAATTTCGATCATGGGTTAGCCTTCAGCCACTCAATCGCCTTTAGGCAATCCGACTCCGCTACGTCGCAAGCCAGAACGCAGTTGTCCGAAATAAGCCCTGCCTCGGTCAGTCGGTTGAGGGTTTCAATCTCATCGAGCGCGTACTTGTCGATGTATTGCTCTAGGAGATTCATATTAGCCAAGGGTGGATTTTTGAGTGGCAATTATCGCACAGTGAAACAAGATTCTTCTTTGCATTTATGCCCCCGTTCTGAAGTTGTATTATGTGATGCCTTGCTGTTGCTGGCGCTTCGCAGACAAAACAATCTTTGAATCTTCTCCATGGGTGGAGTGTGGTTTTTGATGCGTTGAAATTATCTCTCCGTTTTTGAAAGGCAGAGAGCTTTTCCTCTTGTGGGAATCCAATTCCCTTGGCCTTCCTTCCACCAAACCGACCCCAAAACAAAAGCAAAACCTGTTTTTGAATTGCGTTCGCGTGCATAAATCCACGCCGGGAGCTGTAACGCAGCAAGAAAAGGTTTCTTGCCAACTCTCCGACGTGGAAAATGGGCTTAGCCGCGTTACTGGCTCTCGAACGCAACGAAATTGGAGCTTATCCATCATCTTGTCAAGTCCGTTCATTCTGAGTCCTGCCAGCATGTGTAAAACACAAACCCAAGCCCCAAGGCACACATGCCGATTAGGAAGCCCCATTTGGACACTTGGTAGAGCACGCATGACCCGAAAAAGACGCCCGATAGCGAGACGATGGCAGCTACGAGCCAGCACAGGCGCAGCGCGAACTCTTTCAGGGCGCACTTAAGGCGACGGGTGTTCATTTCAGCAGGATTGCGTAGGGTCGCGTCTTGCGCCATTCCGATGCAGTCCTGAAAAGCTGCCGCTCATCCCGCACGCACGCCATGCCATAGGCTGCCATCAGACCGGCGATCAAAAGGACGCATCCTAGCATCATGGTTTCCCCCTCCAGTAATACCAAACATTGGCGACAAGTAGGCACGCGGCGATTACAGAGAAAACCCACTCTCCCCGATGAGAGAATGCCATGATGAAACCAATCCAAGCAATCAATGCGCTCCGGTTAGCGCAACGCCAAAACTTATTCATGGCTGAACCTCCCGGGCTTTTAGCATGGCGTCGGCACAGCGATAGGCGGTGCTGGCTGCTTCTTCAACAGTCCAAGTCCAGTTTCCTTCAGTGTCCGACATGCCGCAAAAACCCTGCAACGCCATCCCCGCAAACCAGTCGCGCAGGGACATACCCTCTTCGCCAGCTATGGATTTAAGAGAGTTCTCCGCGATGTCGAATCCGCTTCTTGGGAACGCCGGCCCACCGTCTCTTGGTTCACTCATGGTTTCTTCCCCCATCTTTTAGCCATGCCGATCTTGCCGGCCTCGCTGTGGTTTGTGGTGCTCTTTTGCGCCCCGATCAAGCCCTGCTCCCGGAAATACATCCAAGCCTTGAAGGACATGGGCGACGGGTGCTTGCCCGCGTAACGCTGGTATCGCTCGCGCAGGTCGGATTTGGTGATCGCTGGCATGGTGGAAAGGATCATAGGGGGCTTGTTATGCCAATGCAAGGCAAATCTGGAAACCTCGCCCACGCCCCACACGGAGAGGCACACCACATGCCCGGGCTGTTGCCAGCCAAATGCAGTCCCGAGCGAGGGGGAATTGCTCATTGTGTGGTGGTTAGGAGACTAGCCGCCATGCCCATCTTGAGCGCAGCAGCCCGGCGGGTGCGTCGTGCTTCCGCAATGCGGACATTTTCTTTTTGTCGGCGTCTTGCCGTAGATGTCGTTTGCGTGTTGCTCTTGGTGTCTGAGTGCTGCCTGCCGCTTCTTTCTCCATGAGTCGGCTTCCATGTTGCATCCCAGGGCGCGCCCCATCATCTCCATTGCGTCCATTCCGAAGTGTTTCGCTTTTCGTTCCGCCCACGCCGCGAATGCGGCCGGCCATCGAGGATCGTTTACGTCCATACTCGGTGGTGGCTCAGTGAACGCCGAACCGCCTTTAGTTGCTTTTATCATGGTGTTCCTTCTATCGGGTTGATTTCGACGAGCCAGTTGGGGTGTTCCTCTCGGAATCCGGCGGCGACGATTATGGCGTCCTCGACTGGCCACGCGATGCTCCCTCGCCGCCAGCCGGTTTCGGTGAGGCAGTCCACGAAAGATTGCCGTCTCCTAACAACGGGATGGAGCAGAACAGCCGACCCGCTCTCGGCTTCGTTCGTGCGTCTCGTCGTCATTGAGGTTTCCGTGGTCATTGAGTCATTCTCCGGTCGGCTGTCGCTCATCCCGACCGATAATCGGTCGCCTTCGTTGTTTGCATTCATTTCGCCGCCCTCCACGCATTCAGCGCGTTTTCCAGCGCGTGCCACCGCTTGTTCATCTCCACGGCGCCCATTTCGAGCTGATTCGCCCGGTGTAGCGCCTCGGCTGCCTCGGCCACCGCGACGCAGTTGACAAGCCATGTATCCGCTTTATTGGCTTCTGCCTCCCCGCTGACGCCGCCCGGGTCAAGTCGCTGTGTCAGGCTGGGGATGTTTGGGAAAGTCGTCTTTGGCTCGCCCTCCCATCCGCAGCAATCGCATTTGCTTTTCATGTGGTGTCTTTCTCGTGTTCGCGGGTTACTCCCCGCCGTGCCTCGCCCCGATCCGGAGCAAGGCAGGGCGATTAGTTAGGCGCAATACTCCTCAAAGGTTTTGGAGCTGTCCGGTTCGTAATCCTTCGGAACTTTACAGTTCTCCAGCCTCTCCTCAGGCATGGTGAACACACGTTGGTTTGGAATGTCCACGACGTTTATCGGGTGCTCATTGTCCTGCATCCGGCACGAAATGCCGAATCCTGTTTCGCGTTCCCAATCTTCCTTCGGCACGACACAGCCGAAGATGATTTTGGTCAAGTATGACTCATCCGACCAGCGCGGCTTGCCAGCTGTCAGTCCTTGCTTCAGTTGCCCGGGCAGATCAGACCCGCCCCAATGCGAGTAAAGCCATACCTGGTCGTTGCCACTCTGTAATACTGCTATGTTGCCTCTATCTCCCATGGTGTTATTTCTCCTGTTGGTTGTTCGTGGCGTTTTCTCTCTCCTCGCGCTTGTCCTGCCACACGGTAAACACGATGGTCAGCGCGGAACAAAGAGCCGCGCCAAGCATAAAGCCCTGCCAGAATTGAATGGTTGTCATAATCGGTTAGCTCAACAGTTCCGACGCATACCCGGCGAAGTAATGGCCGCGCACGCAGCCAATCAAGTCTGACAACCCGCGAAACTTGAATTGTGAGCGATGCTTGCGAATGTAATCAATCCGTTCTTCCGGTCGGTAGCAATCGCGCCAAACGTCATTGGCTTCCTCCGTCTCGTATTCCGAGAACCAGCCAGCGCACGCAATGAATCGAAGTGTGAAGACGACACAGCGCACACCAGCCAGTTCTCGGAAAGTTATTCGTCGTCTTCACGTCACCACCATAACAGCCCCCTCGCTATGTGCAATGAGCTTTTGCGTCAATCTTTTTGAGCTTTTTAGTCACGCTGGTCTTTTGCGTTCCGAAAAACAAATCTGAAAATAATGCTTGCATCGTAACTGGGTAATGATAGGATGTAGCCATGAAAACGAAACACTTCAAGACCTACAAAGAAGCCTGTGCCTGGTGCAACGTCGCCGACGTGAGCAATGAGTGCGTGCAATATAATCCCGGCACGAACCAATACCTCATCGAAGTGCCGCAGCACGGCAATCTCTCTGATGACCTGCGCGTGGCTCGCGCCGCATGGAAAACACTCCAGCACAGCAGCGAGGCGGCAGACCGCCAAGAGGCGGCGTGGCTGGCGAGAATCATCAGCCAATATGAACGGGACATGACGGACGAAAACGCTCGATACATCATCGAGGCTGGAAATCGCCATCGCTGGAGGATGGCCGCGTGAATGTGACAACCTGCCAACTCTGCCACCGTGAGACGCGCAACTTCAGAATGGCCGACAGCATGGAAATCTGCGATGCCTGCGCAGTGTCGAAGCTATTTCAAGAAACCGTCAGTGTGCTTTGCGACGTGGCACAAATACTTGACGGCTGGCACAACGACGGCACGACGTGGTCTGAGCATGATGAATCCGTGCGAAAGCGAGTATCGGCTCTCCAAATCCAACTAGAAAATGCGTCTCTAGCTATTCATGCTCCGGCGATTGCGAGATTGCGTACTCAGGCGTTGGAACTTGAACCCGAACTACTCCGTTTGATGGCTCAAAAGTCCGATCCTCAAAGACAAAGCAGGCTTGCCGAGGAAATCAATATCTGCCGGACTGCTGCCCTATGGCTGGAAAAACAACCTGAATGTTCTCAATGCGGAAGTGTGTTGGTAGCAGGTGAAATAGGAACGTGTATGGGTTGCTTGGATGCACTTCGCAAATGAAAACTTATACCGACGAAGATTTCAAACGCTGGGGCGCGCAAGGCGGCGCGAAGTCCAAGCGCGTGCTGACCTCAGCCCAAGCAAAGGCGATGGTTGCCGCACGGGAAAAGAAACGTCGGAAAACCAAGCGCGTTGTTCGGCGTGCTAACTTGACGACCACGCCCACTCACGCCTAACCTCGCGCCATGCCGAACGGACAAAACTACCGACAAAAGAGAATCAACTACGCTTTGGCTGCTACGTTGCTAATGTCCGGCATGACGCTGGAACAGGCAGCCGTGGAAGTAGGAGCGAAAAACTCCGAAGTCTTGCGCGTTGGCCTCGCTAAACGCGGCGTTACGTGTGGCAAGGCGCGCGCACTACAACAGGCTACAGCCGCAATGGCCGGCCCAACTCCAGGCATGGTAGCCACTGTAACAGCAAGGTTGGCTACCCACGCTTCCACCATCGTAAACGAAGCAAGCCGCAAACTTCGCCAGAGCCTCGCCACGGCGACAGAACAGTCCGCAGCGGTCCTAGAGGCCAAGCCGCCGAAAAACGTCAAGGAAGTCATCCAGCGCGCGGGAACGCTGAAGTCGCTTGTCGAATCCGGGGACAAGCTACACGGCTGGTCCGCCCAGGCGAGCGCCCCGCAGTGGAACGTGACAGTCCTGGATCGAGGCGAGGTTGCGAGGCCAGCTTGTGGTGTCGATGCCACAACAGGTAGTATGCCGGCCCAGGTTGCCGAATCGGTAACACCACAAGCGCAGCAAGTCATTGACGTGGACACGGTTGCCTGACCAACAGTGTGACCATAACTAGCATTGTGCGCCTTTAATTGGTTGGCCAATCACCACGACGGCCGCGGACATGGCTGGCCAGCCTGCAGCCGATCCCACGGAAAAAGGATTGTTTTTTCTGGCCCAGCCGCCACCACGACGACCCGGCAGCCCCCTTTGACCCGGTGGCCTTCGCACGCGGGGAGGCTTTAGCGTCACGGGCTACTTTCAAGGATTATATTATTGACCAATGCTAGAATAATTCCTACGCTGTGTTGATGAAAAAGCGAGTTTGTCCGCACTGTGGGAAGGAATTAAAGCCTGGGTTCAAGGCTCTCTGCGTCACCTGTGGGAAAGAATTCACCACGCATTGGAAAAGCGCACGGTACTGCAGCTCCAGGTGCAAGCGCAATCACCCTGAAAGGAAGCGAGTTGAAGGCCCTAAGAGGCGTGAGTGGAGAAAGAGAAAATATAGAACCAACGCAGCCTTCCGAAAGTCTGTCATACGAAGGAGCGCGGACAGGATCATGGAGAGGTACAAAGCCGATCCTGTGTTCCGGCTGACCATGAATCTTCGTAATCGACTTCGTAAAGTTCTGCGTCAACCAAAGAACAGGACGACCAAAAAACTTAACAGAATTGGATGCTCAAGAAGCGAGCTAAGGGATTATTTGGAATCCAAGTTTTACGATGGTATGACGTGGGAAAATTACGGGAAGCATTGGGTTGTGGATCACATTAAACCAATTTCGTCATTTGACTTAACGAATGAGGCTGAGAGGAATTTGGCCTGCAATTACTTAAACCTTCAGCCGTTGTTAAAGCGTCACAACGAGGACAAGGGCGATAGGCTTGATTGGGTTCATCCATCTCCGTTGAGGTAGTTAGTCAGAACGATGCTAGCGCACGAGACACGTCCTCCACCAAAAGTATGGTTATGGGCGCGGCTGGAGTGGTGAAAGGCTCATGCTTATTGGGTTGGTCCGGGAAGGGTCACGCTGTAAAACCGGACGGCAGAGGAGTCTCCTTGTGCTGATTAACGAGAGGCGTGCTTCCCTGCTCGGGAACAGCATTTCGGCAGCGATTGGGCCAATCAGCGGCCCTACTGTGTCAACTGCCCGCTCTATCTCGGTCACTGGCCCATGCAACGCTCGGAGTAACGGAACTCGCGGGCTTGTTTGGGCGTGTGTCTTGGTTTGACGCTTATCTTTGGCCTTGGCTGCCAGCCATTGGGGCCAAAGACTAAATCTGGTGATGGAGAAAATGAATTCGCCCGCAGCGAAATGTCTTTGCCGGACTTTCCGTGCTCACCTTTCGGGAGCGGCTGCGGGCGAAATTGATTTGGCAAAGACATGCGAAGACCAATCGCACACGTTCCCAGGTTCTGTCAAGTGCTAGTCTTTTTCCATACTCCGTGTCGGGTCAACTGCCTATTGCGTACTGGTGGATTTGTGCCTCAGGATTTGGGGTATGGACCTGCAAGAGTTATTGCTGTTGATCGCGGCGCTGTCGGATGCGTGCTCGAGTACGGAGACGGTGTTTGTGCGGTTGCGTGCGGAGACGGCGGTGGCGCTGGGTAAGGAGTTGAGGGCGATGGTGGGTGAATCCATCGAGGCGAGGATAGCGGCGCAGGGGCGGGGCTGAGAGATTTTTGTTGACGGTCGGACGGGAGTGTGGTGAACTCCTCGCGTGACTTTTGAACGAGCCACTGAATGTTCACCAGAACCTTAACAACGTCGGTCTGTGCCCCCGTAGGCTTGGCTGAGACTACCGTCTTGGTTTTCACCTGCTCGTTCACACAGGCTGACGTTTTTAGGGTTTTAGAATGAGCGACGGATACACCAAGCTGTTTTCGGACATTGTTGACAGCTCTATCTGGGATGAACCTCCCGAAACATGCAAGGTGTGGGTAACGCTACTGGCGTTATGTAACGCTGATGGATTTGTTCGAGGATCGGTTGGTTGGCTTGCCGGGAAGTCAAAAGTCACAAACGAAGCTTGCCTGGAGGCTCTATCGAAATTTGAATCTCCCGATCCAAAATCCAGAACTCCAGACAATGACGGGAAGAGGATTGAAACTCTTGACGATGGATGGCTTGTACTGAATTACTTATCGTTCAGAGACAGGTTAAGTTCTAACCCAAAGGCAGTTGCTACCAGGATAAGGGTTCAAAAGCACAGGGATCGTTACAATGCGTTACGTAACGCTAAATGCGTTACATTGAATCACTCTGCCTCTGCCTCTGCTTCTGAATCTGCCTCTGTATCGAAAGAGGGGGTTAAGGGGGAGAGGAGTCATTATCACAAAGACTCCAGAGCGGCATTGCATATTCTGAACGAGGCTTCTGGTCGTCACTTCCGGGAAACTGATTCAAACCTTACCTTTATATCGGCCAGGCTAAATGAATCCGAAGTAACTATTGATGGTGTTCGTCAGATGATAACGAGACAGTGTAAGCGGTGGTTGGGAACTGACCAAGCTGAGTATCTTCGCCCTGAAACCCTGTTCAACAAAACCAAATTCGATGGCTATTACGCCGCGAAAGACCAACCTATAATCCATGAAAAACATGAAGGAACTAACCAAGGGGGCACTCAACGATCTGTCCAGCCAGTTAGAGGTTCAGAGCCAGTCAACGGATTTTGAGACTGAAATAAAAGACTTCTATCGGTGCGAGGACTGTTCTAAGACATGGTCGGAGGCATCGAGGTACTCGACAGGATACAGTTTTTCGTCAGTGTGCCAGGAATGTAAGGCGGTCCGGAGGAAGGAAGAATTCAAAAAGATTTGCCCGCCACTTTACCAGGAATCTGACACATCACGATTTCCATCTCAGTATGAGCAAGCCATGAAGTGGAAGTATGGTTCAAAAGGGTTGATACTTCTCGGTGAAACCGGAAAGTGCAAAACCAGAATAGCTTGGGAGGTAATACGTAAGACATTTGAAAGCGTTGAGAAAAAAATAAGTTTCCGCTGGTTTGATTGCGTCGGGTTTGGGCACGAACTTGCCAAGCATTACAAAAGCGAGGATGCGGAGACATGGCTGGAAGATACCGCTTCGGTGGGAATGCTGTTCTTTGATGATCTTGGAAAGCTAAAAATGACGGAGCGGGCAGAGGTTGAATTATTCGGTCTGATCGAGAGGCGTTTTGCATTTCAGCTCCCGATCATAGTTACCACTAACGACACAGGAAACACCTTGGCGGCCAGAATGACAGACAACCGAGGTCCGGCACTCATTAGGCGGCTTCGGGAATTCTGTGAACCAATTCAATTCTGAAACACACAATGAAACCTAACACCCTCTACCAGCGTCGACGCCGCGCCCGCATGTATGCGGCTGGACTGACCAGCGAAGGAAATCCAAGCCGGAGTGCACCACCAACGATTTCACCAACGCCCGCTGGATTGGATCAACCCACCCGGATCGAACTCGCCTGGGCCAAGGAGCGCGCGGGGATGGACATTGTGGTGCGCGATCATAACTGGCTGGAGCGCGAGAGCATCGAGGCGAGAAAGGAGTTCAAATGATAGTAGCGATTGACCCAGGACCATCCGAGTCAGCCATCGTTCAGTGGGACGGCGCCAATGTCCAGGAAGCAACGATGCTAACCAACGAACTATGCCGGACATTCCTTCAAGGAATATCAAAGCCCTTTACGCTGGCCGTTGAGATGATCGCGTGCTACGGGATGCCTGTCGGCGCCGAGACATTTGAAACCTGCCTTCACATTGGACGCATTCAGCAAATCGCAGAGGCGCGACAAGTCGAATGCCACCTGGTTTATCGGCGAGAGGTCAAGATGCACCTTTGCCACTCCATGAAGGCAAAGGACTCAAACATCCGGCAAGCTCTCATAGACAAGTTCGGACCACCGGGCACAAAGAAGAACCGTGGCCGTTTGTACGGGGTGTCGAGCCATATGTGGGCCGCGCTCGCCGTAGCGGTTTGTTTTGAAGAACTCTCCGGACAGAAACAGCGCGAGTGCCGGGTGCTGGAAATCACTTCGGAGAAACCTTAAATCGTCGCCTCACGTTCTTTCGTAACCTGTGTTAAACATGAGACAGCTCCGGGCGTGGGATTCCACGCTGGGGCGGCGGTTAATTAAGTTGACGTAATTATCCCAAGGTGATAGTCAAGCATGGATGAGTTGCGATTGCACCGACCCGGTTGTGGAGAATATCCCCGGCCCACAAGGCGCCGACGGTGCTGATGGCAACGACGGGACCAACGGAGTAAACGCTTTCACTCTTACGTCTGCAGACTTCACCCAACCAGTAGACAACGCAAATGTCACGGTAGATGTTCTAACCTCCGAATGGGCGGCAGTTGGGCAGATTGTTTTCGTCGAAGGCGGTGGGTTTTACGAAGTCATCTCCAAACCGTCCAGCACAAGCCTTGAGCTTGAGAACCTCGCGTTGGATGCGAACTCTCCTCCGACAACCATAGTGCCGGCATCTTCGCAGGTCAGTCCTGCGGGCGAGAAGGGAGAGCCGGGAGCCGACGGCGCATCGGGCGCAAGCTCACTCACCACCAAGGGAGACATTCAGGGATACGATTCGGCGGCTGCCAGAATTCCGGTGGGAACAAACGGCAAGGTTCTCGCCGCGGACTCCGCGCAAGTGCTTGGCGTCAATTACGTCACCGTGCAGCCGAACACAGTTGTTCAGGACAACGGCATCCCGAGGTATGATGGCACTTCCGGGAAACCAGTTCCATTGCAGGATTCATTTGTTGTCATCACAGACGACGGCGCGATTCAAGCGAGCGGTTCGGGAGGAAACGCCCGCGGGACAAGCGCCGTCGATCTTCAGGTGCAGCGCACGGTTGCGACACACGTTGCCAGCGGTCAGGAGTCGGTTGTGTCCGGTGGAAAGGGGAACACCGCTTCCGCGCTCAACAGCTCGGTTGGTGGTGGGTTGCTCAACGAATCCAGCAACACATACGCAACGGTGGCTGGGGGTGATGGCAATGTCGCCAGCGGGGTCAGTAGCGCGGTGGGCGGCGGCCATTCCAACATCGCTTCCGGTTCTGCGGCTGTTGTGGTTGGAGGAAAGAATAACGACGCGACCGCAGCCAACAGTACCATCACCGGAGGATTCTCCGCACGAACCGATTTGATCGGACAGGTTTCCCACGCCAATGGACTTTTTGAAAACATCGGTGACGCGCAGGCGACGGAGTTGATCTGGTTTGGCGCCACGACCGATGCAACCCCGACCGAGTTATTCTTGGACAATACGGTCGCCCGAGCTGTTGTCCGGGCTGACACTTCCTGGGTGTTCAAACTTCTTCTCGTTGGACGCGAGGAAACGACCGGAGACACAGCATCGTGGGAGGCGAAAGGCTCAATCAAGAATGTCGGAGGAGTCCCGGCGATGACCGCCGCCGCGACCATCGCCATCATCGCCGCCGACGCCGGATCAATCGGCGCCGGCTGGGGACTTGTAGGACAATTCGCAATCAGCGCCGATGTTGCCAACGATTCTTTGAAGCTCGCTGTTACCGGAGCAGCCGCGACCAACATCCGGTGGGTTGCTCATGCTCGCGTGGTGGAACTGAACTACATCCCTTGATGTGGCCACGCACGCTCCAAAACGAAGATCGGACGGTTACATTTCCAGCGAAGCGGGAGTCGATTCCGGACGAACTCCAAACCTCATAGAAAAGAATCAGTGGGCGTTTGCGATCAACGCCACGTTTCGCGGAGGCTGGGCGCAATGCCGCCCCGGATTTCACAAGAGAACGCTTGAGTTCGAGTCGGAGGATGTTCAATCAGCTTTCGAGGATGGACTCTTTCAGGTGTCCGGTGACTACAATCCCGACGACGGCTCCGGAACGCTGATAAACTCCGCAGGCGGTCGCATCTTCCAGATCAACCTCTCAAACAACAACACGTTTGCCGTAAAGGAAATTTCGATTGCCGGCGACTACAACCTTCCGAACGTGGATCAGGCGTGGTGTTGCCAGGGTGAGAATTATTTCATCATCCAGGATGGGGTGAGCAAACCTTTCATCTATAACGGCGCCTCTGCCCGACGCGCCCTGCCCAACGAAGTCCCGACCGCCAACCAGATCGTCTATTACATGGGCCGGTTGTGGGTGGCTCGCGGGCGAGAGTATCTTGGAGGTGATATTGTCTTTGGACCGAATGGCACCGCCGGGCTTGGCTATCGGGATTCCATGCTCAAGTTCGAGGAGAACACGTTTCTGAACGAAGGCGGCTCTTTTGCCGTGCCGACACAGGCCGGAGACATCACCGCCTTGAAACCCATCGCCAATATCAACACGGTGCTGGGTCAAGGAGAGTTGATCGTGTTCACCGAAAGCACGGTGTTCTCAACATTGGTGCCTCAGGATCGCGCGACATGGAAGAACACCAGCCAACCTTTGCAGAGAATGGTTCAACTGGCCAACGGTTCTTTCTCCCAATCGTCGGTGGTGAACGTGAACGAGGATTTGTTTTACCGCAGCAACGACGGCATACGGTCGCTCGCGTTCTCCGTAAGAAATTCGGGACAGTGGGGGAACACTCCGATCAGCAGCGAAATGTCCCGCATCCTGAGCGCCGACCCGGATGATTTCCTTCGCTTCAGCAACGGCGTGGAGTTCGACAACCGATTGCTGATGACCGCCGCGCCGGGATTCTCAGCGGGTCACGGTACCTACCACCGTTGCCTTGTGGTGCTGGACTTCGACCTGATTACAGGGATGCGCGGAAAACTGCCGCCCGCGTGGGAAGGCATCTGGACCGGACTGAGAATCCTTCAGGTTGTCACCGTGAAACACTTCGGGGTGAAACGCTGCTTCGCCTACGTGCTCAACTCATCCGACAAAATCGAGTTGTGGGAAATCACCAAGGACGAACGCTTCGACAACAACGGCGATGACGTTCGGATACAGTGGTCGCTGGAGAGCCGCAGCATGGATTTTGGAAGCAAGTTCGACATGAACCAGCTTGAATCTGGCGACCTGTTCTTCGACCGGCTGGCCGGAACGGTGGACTTCGATCTGGATTTCCGGCCCGACTCCTACCCGTGCTGGATTGACTGGGACTCATGGCAGGAATGCGCCAAGTACAAACTTTGCGCCGGGGAGTTCGGCGTGTGCCCTACGCTTCCCAACTACAAGGAACAGTACCGTCCCAAACGTCAGTTCGTGCAACCACCAGACACTTTTGACCCGATCCTGAAAAAGATGTATCGCAACGGATATGAGTTTCAGGTGTTGCTGAACATGACCGGATTCGGTCGGTTGAAACAACTCAGGATAAACTGTACGGAAGTCCAAGAGCTTCCAAGTGGAGGAAACTTATGAACGAATGCGAAAACGTCCTATCGTGTTGCTCACCGGATATGTTTGCATATAGCTCTGATCCAGAGTAACAATCAATCCAAGTGCAAAACGCAAGCATCCAATTCACCTTCGCGGGATTGCCCGGAGGATTGGAATACTGTTTTACCACGCCTCAGCGATTCGCCCTCGACATCACCGCAGGTCTCTCCGGTTATCTTCCGGGCAGCTTCAACAAGATAATCAACAGCAACACCGAGCCGTCGGTTGCTGACCGTCTGGATTCGCTCTGGTTCAAAACCAGTGACGGTAGGCTCTACTACTACGACGGCGGGTGGAAAAGCCCCAACCTTGCCGATGCGAACGAGCGGAGAATCTTCGTTGGCGCAGAGGCCGATATCTGGAGTTACGACGGAGGCGACGGCAGTGATCCAAGCACTACCACACCGACCGCCACCACCGGCGCGATGTGGGAACGCGACACGGATTTTGATTTCAGGTTTCCGTTGGGCGTCGGCACGTCGCCTGCACCGGCGAGCACCAACGTCAGCGTAGGCGGAACGGGTGGTGAGGAGAACCACGTTCTGACGGCTGACGAACTGCCCGCGACCATTCCCCTGACTGCCACGCTGCCGGGATTCAAGGCGAATATCGAGACGGGTTCTCCGCAATGGCTAGCGCCGCTTGCATCATCGGGGGTGGCGCAGACGACACCGGCGAATGAGGATGGCTCTTTTCCTTTCGAGAACACAGACGGAGGACAAGGACACAATACGATGCCGCCTTACCGAGGGGTTTACTTCGTGAAAAGAACTGCGCGTCAATTTTTCACTCCTTAACATGGCACGAACAACCCTAGCCAACGCCAAAGACCCCACGAGCGGAATCGCCCGCGTCCTGAATCTTTCTCCGACCGATGACAGATTTATTGGCTATCTAAATGAAGCCCAACAACGATTGGTACAAACAGGCGAGCTGTTCTACGGCTTGTTCGCACGATATGCGCTTTGTGTTTCAGATGGCGCCATTACTTGGCCGCGCCACGTTGCGGCAATCGAGGCAATCGCCGTCTCGGATTGTCCCATCACCATCAGAAACGAATGGTTCGAGTTTTTACAATCTGCCAGTGGCCTTCAAGACGATTGCTCCTCAGGAAGTACGGGTTGTTGTGGTGGCTGCGGCGGAACCCAGCTCTACGACCGCGGCAACGCCTGCACCTTTGCGGACATCATAGGCGAGAACAAGAAGATCAAGGTCTATGCGGACGTGGCCGAGGATGCCGACGCGCAGATTCTCCTGCAAGGCATGGACGAAAACGGGAACTGGATTCGCACGCAGGTCGGAGGCGAATGGATTGACGGAGAATTTGTAAGCATATCCACCACGCCGCAATTCTCCACCAAGACCTTTAGCTGTCTCGTCGCCGTTCAGAAACCCGAGACTAACGGCAATGTGCGGCTCTACGAATACAACACGGTGCTGACGACGCAACGCGCACTTGCCGTCTATGAGCCGAGCGAAACCAACCCGTCTTATCGCCGCAGTTTCATCGGCAACCTGGGAAATAACTGCGAGAATGTTCAAGTCACAATAATGGCCAAGCTGGAATTCATTCCGGCGAAGGTGGACAAGGACTGGCTGTTAATCGGGAATCTCCCGGCGATCAAGGATATGTGCCAAAGCATTCGCAAGTCGGAAAATAATGAGTTCGATCAGGCTGTTCAATGGGAAGCCCGGGCCGTGCAAGCCCTGCGCCGGGAGTTGTCGCATTATCGCGGTCACGGAGTGGTGCAACCGATTCGATTAACTCCGAGACATATCGGAGGTCCATCTGTGATGAATATGCAATGAAAGGAGTGTTGATCTAAAATCGCTTTATTCGCGGAATTTTGGGGCGGCAAGCCAAAAGTACCAGAGTTTCAACCAATCTCTGCACAGCAAGAGCAGGCCAAGGCCATCTCTGGCAATCTCGCCGCACTTCCCGGCGCTCAGAAACTTGCCGGTCAAACAAACGCCTTCAACACCGACCAGCTTCAGAAGATGCTGGAGCAGGCGATGCCGGGGTACGCCAAGGTGCGCGACAAGGCGACCGCCAACATTTCCGACTGGCTGGCAGGTAAAGTTCCCGGAGACGTTTCCGATCAGGTCATGCGGAGTGCGGCGGGTAAGTCTCTTTACGGAGGATTCGGAGGTTCTGGCATGGCCCGAAACCTTGGTGCGCGCGACCTTGGATTGACGAGTCTGGATATCATGGGAAAGGGATTGAGCGCCGCCGAACGCTGGATCGCACAGAGTAAGGCTGGATTGAATCAGTTCGATGTGAGTTCAATGTTCGTAACGCCGCAGCAACAAATCGGCTTGGCCACCGAGGAGAGGAACGCAAAGTTCCAAAGGGACTACGTTCAGAACCAGTGGGACTGGTATGGATCATTCGGACAACAGTGGGTACGTTTCGAAGACACGCTTGTTCAACTTGCCGGCGACATTGCCGGCGCAGCAATGGCATGACTTATGGGATTATTCGACGGCACTTACAGTTTCACCCCTGCCCTTGAAGGTCAGCGCATCGCAATCGCTGGCGGGGCGGGTGCTGGCCAATCAATCTCTCGCGGCGTTCATTACTCGCAAGGGGGCCAGAAAATGAACAAACAGATTGAGGCACTCGACGGTTGGGCCAAAACATGGTCTGATTTTGCCGGTGGGGGAACAGGCGGAACTGGAGGAGACATCGGCTGGTTCGACAATCATTAGCTTATGGCTCAAGCCGAAACATATCAGGGGGACACGAGCGAGGCGGATAATCCTCCAGCGTATCAGGGAGACACTTCGGAAGCGTCTGGGGCGCCGAGTCCCGTCAGCCGGCCAACAGCCACGCAGCCTCGTTTTGTAATTCCACCTACCGGGCAGAAAGAGAATCAAAGGAAACTCCCTCCGCTCGATCTTGGGCTGGCTTACAAGACCATTGAATTTTATCAGGTGCATCCCGAGTTCCTGGCCAATCCGCTGACAACCCACGCGGCCAACGCTCACCTTTCCCAAGCATCCAAGATAATCGGGATGAACATGCAATTGGAGCGGGTCGCCATCATGGGCGAAACCTCCAAGGCCAAGAACATGATGGGGAAGCATGTCGGCACTTCGCTTTTGAAACTAGCGGAGTCCGGTCCTGAAGGCGCAAAGGTTGCATCGAAATGGTATGCGGTGGACGAGGATGGAAAGCCGCTTTACGAGAACCCGGCGAACTGGAGTGGGATTCTGGACGATTACAAAGACCACACCAAGGCAACCACAACTCCAGCAACAATTACTCTTGATGATGGAACTGTTGTGCAAGGCTGGACCGATCCTAAGACTGGCAGGTTCACTCAGTTCATTGATAAGGTTGCTCAAGGCAAGGAACTAATCGGCGCCAGAACGGAGGCTTCAAAGGAACTAATCGGCGCCAGAGCTGAATTTGCCAAGGAGCACATCGCGCAACGCCTTGAAGGGGCCAAGGAATTACTTGGTCTGCGCGGTGAGGCAACCAAGGATCAAATCGAGCAGCGATTCCAGAACCAACTCAGGATGATTGATCCCAAGAATGAGGCGGCGAAGGAGCTGTTGCAGGCCAAGCATGATCTGGCTCTTGAGTATTACGATTACAAGGTTGCGAATCCCAACTGGAGTCCCGGGGCATTGGAGAAGGATGCGGAATATCTCCGCTCACTCAAAGAATCAAAAGCCGACCCGGCGCTGATACGCCTGGTTGAGAAGCGGGTTGAATTCGGGAAGTTGCGAGACACCGAACCCAAGGATGTTACGGTCGCCACCGAAGGCGACGAGGGCAAGGTTTCCGAGCGCATGACGGTTGCCAAGCATGAGGCGATGAAGGAGAACACGCCCGACGCGGAAACAGCAAAAGAGCTAAAGGCATACGCCGACCACAAGGTTGAGCTGGCGACCGGCGACACGCGAACTGCGTTTGGAAGAAGCCGGACGAATCTGATGAACGAATTGAAGATCAGATTGGAGAGCAAGGGATGGAATCCCGAGACTGGGAAGCGGTTGACAAATTCCGCCGCTCCAAGTGTATCTCCCCAACAACCACCCGCGACCACATCCGGCAAACGATTCAAGTGGACTCCCGAAGGACTCGTCCCACAATGACCCGATGCCAACCGAAGTTGAAATTCCCGATATTGGCATCGTTGAATTTCCCGATGCGATGTCGGAGCGGGACATTTCGGATGAAGTTCCGAGGCTGATTCAGAGGAACAACGTCAGGCATGGACTTGGTGCGGTTTCTCAGGCGATCAATCTTTCCGAGACGGCGCGCGCCGCAACCAATGTTGGCATCCGAGGCCAAATAGAAATGCTCGGAGAGGAACGAGCGGCGAAACGGGCAAAGATCAAGCAGGAGATAGAAGCTAAATCGGAAGCAAGTCCAGTGTGGCTTGAAAAGACGCTTGGGTTTCTTGGAAATCAAGGCGCGGAGGTAGTTGGAAACCTTGCCAATCCTGTCAACCTAATCAACAAGACGGTCAACGCCATTGCTGGCCGTCCAGTTGTTTCCGAATACAATGGCGCCAATCTTGAGGGATTGATTCAGCAGCCAGTTCAGATGGTGGAGGAGCTGACTCCCGGGATGCCGCGAGGCACGCTGACCGGACCAGACAACCCGATAACGGGAGTTGCCAAAGGCGCTGAAGAAATCGCGTCTGGGTTTACAACCGGAGAAATGATTTCGTCCCTGCCTGCGTTTGCCGCTGGGCCAGAGTTGGCGTTGCTCAAGACAGGCGGCAAGGCAGTCATGGCTGGAGGGGCAATTAAGAGCGTTCCTGAGTCCATCAAGAACCTGCAACAAGTCGCCAGCGATCCCGACGCCACGAAAGCCGATATCGCCAAGGCCGTCACCGGGGTTGTCATTGGAAGCTACATCGCAACCAAGATGGCTGAACAAGTGCCGACTTCTTTACCCGGCGTGGCGGCGACCTCAGGCAAGACTCTGCTGCCTACTCAAAATCAGGCGCTAGATATTGCCGCGAAGGAAATGGAGCGTCAGGTCAGGCAGGGAGAATTGACGGGCGGTGAATCCACCAGAACCCGACAAGTCGAACGGCCAGAGACTTTTATTGCCGTCTCACCCGATTTACAGATTCTCGCGCCGCAGACAGCTGCAGTAATTGAACAAACAACCACGGAGGTTTCAAATGCCAAAACAATACGAACGGATACGGGACAGTTACGTGAGCCGGGGAAAGCCATTGAAGGAGGCGAAGCGGATCGCAGCGATGACCTACAACTCGCGCCATCCGGGACACCCAATGCACCCGGACAGGCCGAAGTCTCGCCGGAAGTCAAAGCGCCTGTTGCCGCCGATGTCGAAAATGCGCCACTGAGGACTGAGGAGAAAGCAGAGCCAGCGGTTGAAGAACCAACACCTTCCGCTCCCGTCGAGCAACCCAATGCACAAAGGACGGAGGCGGCGGTCGAGCCACTGACACCCGTTGGTGGGGAACCGACCGCCGCTGTTCCTACCACTCCCGCCAAATCTGAGACGACAAAGAAAGTAGTCGAAAAACAAGCCACTCCGTCTGCCGCTGTCGACAAGGTCGAAGCAGAAGTCAAATCCGTAGCCAAAACCGAAGGCGCGCGGTCAGCAAAGGAAGTCAAATCGGAGCTGGTTGATAGGTTGGAGAAGGCGATTGAGGAAGCAAAACCAATGGTGGATGTAATCGGCAAGGAGCCGCTGAAGATCGCTTACGGCGTGGACGTGAAAGGAAAGACGCTTTACCACGAATCCACGCTTGGGGAGCACATGAGCGAGACGGTTAAAAGAAATGGCGAGGATGTCCCGAAATACTCCAAGGAGATTCAGGAGGCGCTTGAAATTCACGGCAAGAAAGTCACCATTGATATTCCAGGAGATGGAACATTTAGAATTTGGAACACAAAAGAGGCCCTTTCTGAAGTTTTAGAGCGTGCAAAGAAAATCCCGACTTCAAGCACCGAACCCACGAAGGTAAAGGTGCGAAACATATCCAAGGCTGACAGGGAATGGGTTCAGCAGCAGGTCAAATCTCAAGAGAAGGCTGAACCCGCCGAAGTCGGTCCCGGCATGGGTGGCGCCATCCCGTCTGAATTCGAGCGAAGTCCAGAACTGGCAACGTCAATCAAAAATGCCGTTGTTGACAAGGAGCGGGCCAAGCGTGGACTTCCGCCCGCCATGCAACCGGCCAAGCGCAGTTTCGGAGAAGTCTGGGATCGCGCCATGGCCCTGATTGACCATGACCCGGAGTACCAACAATCGCTGATAAACCAACTTCGGGAGAATCCTCATGCCGTCACAGACATCGAGGACGCCATACTTCTCCACCGCCAGATTGACCTCCAGAACGAGTACGGCAAGGCGACACGCGATCTCGCGCAAGCGTACGAGGATGGACGAATGGAGGCTGTTGCCACCGAAAAGGCGCGCGTCTCCGGACTGAGCGACCAGTTGCTTGACCTTTACAATATCAACAAGAAGGTCGGCACGGCGACTGGGCGAGGACTCAACGCCCGAAAAATGATGGCTTACGAGGATTTCACGCTGGCCAAAATGGAACTGGAGAAGCGTGCGGCAAAGGGTGGTGCTCCGCTGACCGACGCAGAGCGTTCCGAAGTCGTCAGGCTCAACAAGAAGATTGAGGAGACTCAGAAGGCTTACGACGACTACGTTGCCGCCACGACAGCCAAGGAAGCGCAGCGGGCCGTTCAAGACGCGCTGGACGAAGTTGAGCAGGCGGCACGCAAGGAGCAACCGCCATATCACCCGAGAGTCCTGAAGATTGCCGAACAGTTTGCGACCTACATGGAGAAGCAGGCGGATTCGGCTCTGGCTCGAATCAAAGAGCGTCGAGGACGGCTCACCGCAGGCATTGATCCGACCGAACTTGCCGATCTGTCAATCATCGGCGCGGCCAAGCTGACCCGCGGCGTGGTCGAACTTGCCAAGTGGTCTGAAGCCATGATCCGGGACGTGGGCGACTGGATCAAACCCCATCTGGACGAAATCCGAAAAGCCAGTGAAGCAAAACTTGAAACCGAAAGCGCACAGCTCGAAAAAAAGCACGGCAAAATAACAGCCGAGCGTGTCAAGCGTGCCCCCAAAGACGCAGCCACCAAAGAAGCCGAAGCCACGACCAAAATCAAAGAGCGTATTGACTCCGGAAAGCGCGATGAAATTACGCCGCTTGTTCAAAAACTGGCTCGCGCATTTGTGGAGACTGGCATACGAGAACGCGAGGCTCTCATAGACGCCGTGCACGGCGTTCTGGAAAGCATTGACCCGTCATTCACCCGGCGCGAGACGATGGACGCCATCAGCGGTTATGGAGACTTCAAGCAACTGACCAAGGATGAAATCAGCGTTCAGTTGCGCGACCTGAAAGGCCAGATGCAGCAGGTCGCCAAGCTGGAGGACATGCAGGCTGGACAGGCACCACAAAAGACAGGTGTCGAACGGCGTTCTCCAAGTGATGAGGAACGACGACTAATAAAATTGGTGAACGAGGCCAAGAAGAAGGGTGGCTTTGTCGTCACTGATCCTGCGACTCAACTTGCCTCCGCATTGACCGCGCGCAAGACCTATTACCGAAACCGAATTTCAGATTTGAAGCAGGAGATTGAGACGCGGGAGAAGCTGGTAAAGACCAAGACGCCATCGCCAACCGACCCCCAGTTGGAAGCGATGAAGAAGGAATACGAGGCGCTCAAGGCAGAGCATGAGGAGATTTTCAAGAAGCCGGGATTGACTGACGAACAGCGATTGGCATTGGCCGAAAAAGTTGCTACTCGACAGATTGCAGAACTCGAACGTCAGCTAAAGACCGGAGAGATATTCCCGGCTGGAAAGAAGCCGTTCTTGGGAACAAGCCCGGCACTTGAAGCGGCGAAGGCTAGAATTGAGGCTTTGAAGGCGGAGCGGGAATATGCCCGGGAGTTGATTCAGACAAGCCCTCAACCATTGGATGTCGAGGCACAACGCAGGACGGCGGTTCTGGATAAACGGATTGACGAGCTTGAGAAGCAAATAGAACACGAAACCGTATTTCCAAAAGGAAAGACCGAGAAGGTTGAAACACCTGAAAATGCTGAAAGAATTAAGCGGCTTGATGAGTTGAAGGAGCAACGGAAATTCATCCGAGAGAGATTACAACCCAAGCCAGAGCGCGATCCAGAAGCCATCGCGTTGAAAGGACTCAAGGCAAGGCTGGCAAGGCAAACGGCTGACCTAAAAGACAGACTTTCGCGTGGAGACTTCTCCAAAAAGCAGAAACGAATTATCCCAATGGATTCGGAGGCGAACCGGCTACATTACGAAATGTCCAAGGCCAAGGTTGCATGGCATGAGGCTCTGATGAAAGACCGGCTTGCCAACCGAAGCCTTCCGAGAAAGGTGTTCGACACAGCGGGAGAGGTTTTGAACCTGTCCCGAGCCGTGGTGACGAGTTCCGACTTTTCTGGAGTTCTTCGTCAGGGTGGATTCATAGCCTTCGCCCACCCGATCCGGGCTGCCAAATCTTTCCCAGCCATGTTCCGGGCTTTCCGTTCCGAGGCGGGACAACATGCGGTTGACCAAGAGATTTTAGCTCGCAAGAACTACCCGATTTATCAGCAAGGAAAGCTCTACTTGTCCGAGCACGGTCACAAGCTCTCACAGATGGAAGAAGCGTACATGTCCCGATGGGTGGACAAGATTCCAAAGCTGTCCGAGAACATGGGGATAGCCGGTAAGATTGCGCTTTCTCCAATTACCATTCCTGGAAAAGTAGTGGCGAGTTCTCAGCGAGCGTACGTCACATTCCTGAACAAGCTCCGAGCCGACTCATTCGACGCAATGTCAAATTCCTTGGCCAGAGATGGTAAAGAGCTTACGCCGACCGAAGTAAACGCCATCGCCAATTTCGTCAACGTGGCCACCGGACGCGGCAATCTGGGCATGAAGGAAAACGCCTTGGTCGGACTCAACACGGTATTCTTTGCACCCCGCTACGTCGCCAGCCGATTTCAACTCCTCGCCGGCCAACCTCTCTATCGTGGAAGCGCGAGAACCCGAACGCTGATGGCGAAGGAGTACGGTCGCTTCTTGGCTGGCGCCGCCGTTGTTTACGGATTGGCTCAAATGGATGGCGCCACGATTGAGCAAGACCCGCGCTCCGCTGACTTCGGAAAACTCCGGTATGGCAACACACGAATTGACCCGATGGCTGGACTCCTCCAGAACACCGTTCTGCTTTCACGCCTTGGATCAGGGGAAACCAAAACCAGCAAAGGCAACATAGTTCCTATACGCGGACCAAAAGTGCCCTACGGCGCCCCCAATGCTGCCGACGTGACTGCAAGATTCCTTCGTTCAAAACTAAGCCCTGCGATTGGAACAGGGCTAAACCTTCTGACTGGTAAAGACGTGGTTGGACAGCCGGTCACACCCGAGTCAACAGCTTCAAACCTGCTTGTGCCTTTGTCCCTTCAGGACATTTACTCAACGATGCGCGAGCAGGGAATCGAACGCGGGACAATCTTTGCGTTGCTGTCCATCTTCGGGATGGGCTTGCAGAATTACGAGCAGAGGAAAACAACCACCCGTTAATGGCCATCACCCGCTATGGATTGATTTGGGACGAAGGGCTGACCGATCTGGACGTTGAACTTCTCGCCTTCCGCATGGGCACCGCTGCGATGGGCGGCGATCCCGACAATCGTCCCTATCACTTCAAGAACATCGTGCGCCATTTCTGGGGCGCAAAATCCAAGTGTCATTTCCAGTGGAATCCATGGAATGAACTCATGTTGGCCGAGTCATGTCAGAACCAAAGACTGGCCCTCAGCGGCGCGGCCGCGTCGGGGAAAAGTCGCTTCGCTGCAATGTGGGGAATCGTCAACTGGCTCTGTCAACCAGGAAAGACGATTGTCCTTTTCACGTCCACCAGTTTGAGTGATTCACGCAAGCGTATCTGGGGAGCCGTGGAGGAGTATTTCATGGCGGCGAGCGACAAGAACGGACGGCCATTGCTTCCCGGAAAGCTGACCAGCTCGACCTGCAAAATACGAACAACCGACGGAATCAAAATCTGGCCGGATAGCGAGGCGGGCATGTTTTTGATCCCTGGCGACCGGGCGAAGCTAAAGGAAAACATCGGGAAGCTCATCGGCATTCACACCGCTCGCGTGCTGTTCATCTGTGACGAGATGCCCGAATTGTCGCCGGCACTTGTGGAGGCGGCTGAATCAAACCTTGTCGTGAACCCGTTCTTTCAATTCATGGCTCTTGGAAACTTTGCCAGCGTTTATGATCCGTTTGGCCAGTTCGCCACTCCAAAGACAGGCTGGGGAAGCGTGTCAGAGGAAACCGACCGCTGGGAAACCGACCGCGGCATCTGCCTTCGATTCGACGGACTGAAAAGCCCGAACGTGCTTCTTGGCGAGGAGAAGTATCCCGGCATTTACAGCACGCGCCACTACAAGGAGCAGCGCGAAGGACCAGGCGGCGAGCATTCCGTTCGATTCTGGCGCATGTGCCGGTCGTTCCCATGCCCTGAGGCTGACGCCAACCGAATCTATTCCGAATCCGACCTGTTGCGCGGGCGCGTGCATGAAACCGTTCGCTGGCAGTCTGTGCCGACGCGCGGTGCCGCTCTTGATCCAGCCTTTGCAACAGGCGGTGACAAGGCCATGATGTATGTTGGCGACATGGGAACGAGCACCGACGGAAAACAAACCCTGCAATATACCCAACGAATCGAGTTGCGCGAGGATGTCAGGAAAAAAGACGAAAGCCGGTCCTTGCAGATCGCTAAACTATTCCGAGATAAATGCGTTGCCCTGGGGATTCCTCCCGAAAATGCCGCGTTCGACGCATCAGGCGGAGGACTTCCCTTTGGTGCGTTGCTGGCCGAAGTCTGGTCGCCTAAGATCGTGGCGATACAGTTTGGCGGTGCGGCATCTGATAGAGTGGTTGGAGTGAAGGACCGTCGCCCCGGCAACAAGGCATTCGCCAACCGCGTCACCGAGCTTTGGTTTGCCGGCGTGGAATATGTCCAGTCCGACCAGATCAAGGGCTTACCCAAGGAGACGGCCCGGGATTGGACGGAACGCCGTTACGAAACGGTGAAAGGCGGGGATGGCCTGCGTATGCGCGCGGAGAAGAAAGAGGAGATGAAGGTGCGAATAGGCCACTCACCAGACGACGGGGATGCCGCGCTGATTCTGTTGGCGTTGTTCCGGGAACGGTTCGGATTCAACCCGATGGGAATGGAAGGCAAACGCATGGTTGTGAAGGACAGTTGGAAAAAGCGTGCCCAGTTAGTGAATCGCATTTACGCTCGTGTGGAATACTCAGCCGAGGCCGCATGAAAAAGGTAAAAGACAACTCAGCCGTTCCGAGGGGTGGAACTTTCATTTATAAACACGACAATGGGTACGAGCAAAGGCATCCCTACTTTGACCAGCTCAAGAAGATGGTTGTTGATTATAAACACGCGAACAACCTTCCGATTGGATTGCAGTTTGATGAACAGTTTGAAGAGGAGCTTTGCCGGAATGCCGCAGCCAGCACTTGTGAGGAGTTTTTACCCCCAAGTTTGTTAGAGAAGATGTCAACGCTGGCTCAGGCACTTTATAAGTCAGCAAGGACAGGATTTAAGACTGTTACGGCGGAAGAATTTGACGCTCGCCTGTCTATTTGTGGAGCTTGCAATTTCTTTAGCGGGAAAACCGGAATCATGGCGGTCGCCTGCGCCAAGTGCGGCTGCTCAGCAAAAAAATTGCAGTTAGCCAGCGAAAGTTGTCCCATCGGGAAATGGAACGAGCATGTTTAATAAACAAGAATACGAAAAGAGAAGGTGTGAAACCAGAAATCAAACTGAGGATACAGGTAGCAAATAAAGTGTGGCGTGCGCTCAAGGAAACAAAGACTACCAAGGTAGGCTCTACAATGGATTATATGCCTTATTCCATTCCTCAGTTAAAAGCGCACATCGAATCGTTCTTTAACAACACAAACGGATTCACTTGGAAAAATCACGGCGTCAAGTGGGAGCTGGATCACGTAATCCCGAAAACATGGTTCCACTACACGTCTCTGGATTCAAAAGAGTTTCGGGACTGTTGGGCGCTTAGCAATCTGATGCCAGCACCGATTCGATTTAATGGAGAAAAGGGAGATCGAAGGGTTGGCACTGTTGATGATGATGGCCAGCTCGTGTTCATAGCTTCATAACATTTATGGAAACAAACGATTCTGACGTGACGTTAAAAACGCTTGAGCAATCAGGCAGCCCACCTGAAACCAGAATTGCCACTGCAACTCAAGGCATAGCGATTTATGAAAGAATGTGGTCCGCTGATGTTGTTAGGGCAAAGAAAAGAAGTCTTTTGAAAGGACTCGTTGACGGAAATCCTCCCTACCGTCAATCCGACCTGAGCGCGGCTGGACGAGACAACCAATGCAATGTCAACTGGCGCATTGCCGAGTCATACTTCAACAACGCCGTCGGCGCATTTTACGACCTGTTCTCCGAAGCCCCATCCTTCGCCTCCATCCGGCTAAAGGCTGATAGTAAGGAACTGGCTGACCAGTACTCGAGGAAGGTCACGACTCACTTTGACTGGCTCTGCCGGTTCGAGCCGTCGTTTGATTACAACATTCAGATCAGCCAAGACGAGATGACGCTTTACGGCTGTGGGCCACTGGTGTTTCAGGACAACTTCGATTGGCGGCCCGAGGCTGTGCTGGCCGGCAGGCTGAAAGTGCTTGAGCGATCCAAGAGCAACACGGCGTATTGGGAACTGGCATCGGTGGAAGTGGATTACCTCGCGCACCAGTTGTATGAGCGCATTCTGCACGTCAAGGAAGCAAC